>Ga0210057_1003317_pt1 | contig 22298 bp, 30 predicted proteins | sample CryGeyCG2114_010_2_FD_183968 | JGI IMG/M metagenome (GOLD analysis project Ga0210057, IMG submission 183968) | Groundwater microbial communities from aquifer - Crystal Geyser CG10_big_fil_rev_8/21/14_0.10 (SPAdes) (version 2) | ecosystem: Environmental > Aquatic > Deep subsurface > Groundwater ...
GAAAAAGAAGTTGATCCTTATTTAGTTTTAGCGATAATGTATCAAGAATCTTTATATAAAGGAATAAGGTGTAACCCTCTTGCAGATTCAGGAAGTTCATATGGATTAATGCAAATAAATACAGGTTATTGGTGTTTGGAAAAATTCGGTTTGCCAACAAATAAAAAAGATTGTAAGCAAGTTCTTCTGAATAATCCTCAAAAAAATATCGAAGTAGGAGTTCAGATACTTTACGATGAATATCAAAAAGGTTCAGTAATTTTTAATGGATGTAATGTGAAAAATAAACAATACTCTGGTTGGGAAGCCGCATTAAGAAGATATAATGGACTTGGATGTAATGAAAACTTCCCTTCACAAGACCAATATGTTGAAAATGTAGTAAAATTGTGGAATGACTTTAAATCTCAAAATGTTTTTGAATCTCAATCGTCACCTCCGACGACTCCTCCTACTACTCCAGAAGTTCCAGTTATAACTAGTACGGCTATGGAGGATAAAATTCTTGAGATTGCTAAAAGTTACATAGGGAAGGATACTTTCAGAATAACTCAAAATGGAAAAGATTATAGTTATGTATGCTCTACATTCACATCAAAAGTTTTGAGTGAGGCCGGAGCTTTTCCCAACGTTGAAAATTGTGATGCTACTTTAAACACAGAATTACAAAACAACAAAAATCTTCACACTAAAATATATCCTAATAATGAGTTTGAAGAAATAGCATCTAGCGAATGGAGAAATGGATTAAAGGCAGGAGATTTAATTATATGGGGATGTAAACCTGCAGGAGAAGATTGTAATCCTGACTTCCAACATTCAACAATTTTTGAAAAATATGACCTTATAAAAAAGAAATATGTTGTGATAGGAGATCCTGGTTCAACTGAGAAAATAAGATATCAGAATTACACTATCGGAAGCTCTAATTGGTATATCACTCACGTTTGGAGGTCAAAATTAGATTTAGATCCGAAAAAAAAACTTTTTGAAGAAGCCATATCAAAAGTAAAAATTTTGAATGGAAAATATATTGACAACTTTCAATTTGTAGATAAATTATATGCGGACGAGTTAATTACTAAGGGACAATATGATAATATTAAAGGTGCTAAAGGTGTTTGGGCTTTATTTAATGCTGAAGAAGATATGGAATTTGTTTTGGAAGTTTTAGAAAAGAATTATATCAAAGAAGGATATGACTTGAGTAAACTTCAAAACTCAAATAATAGGGTCTATATTTCTTATCTTGAAAGTGAAGATTATGAAAAGGCATTTGAGATGGTGCAGAACAATAATAGTCTAATTAATCTTACTCTAGGTTCAAAAGAGAGCCTCCTTATGCTAATGTTTTATGTGAATTGTGATGAAGATAAAATTTCAAAAATTAAATATCTGATATCTCATGGTGCAGATGTAAACATAAAAAATAGTGATGGGTACACATCCCTTATGCTTTCTTCGGACAACTGTGAAGTAGATGAGGCAAAGCTTTTGCTTTCTTATGGTGCAAAGATAAATGAAAAAGACAATGATGGTTGGACTCCTCTAACTTACGCCGTTGGTTCCGCAAATTCTGGAAGATACGACATTGTAAAATATCTTCTTGACAATGGAGCAGATATAAATGTAAAAACAAACGAAGGGAATAGCCTTCTGTATATTTTAGACATAAATGACCAAACAGCATTAGTTTCTGAGAAGAACCAAATAAGAACTTTACTTAACTCTAAGGGATTAAATTAATTTACCTTAACAAATTGTGATTAATGTGGGTGCTAGGATTCGAACCTAGGTAAGGATGAACCACAAGAGCCTAAATCTTGCCCGTTTGACCACTCCGGCACACCCACACAAAATATAAGATTTTTAGAAACCTTTGGTATAAAAAGTTTTAGAATTTGAAATTACTTATTGTTGTTCTTTCTTTCTTTTGACTCTGCTTCTTTTTGTTTTATCTTTTCTTCAAGGTTGAGTTTTTCTATTAACTCTTTATATCTATTTCTTATTGTAACTTCTGTAATCCCTGCAATGTCCGCAACTTCTCTTTGAGTTTTCTTTTCGTCATTCATCAACGCTGCGACATATAGTGCTGCTGCTGCAATTCCTGCTGGGCCTCTTCCCGAAGTTAGCTCGACGTCTCTAGCTTTATCGAGAATTTTTAGTGCATCGTTTTGAGTTGCGGGTGAAAGTTTCAATACTGAAGAAAATCTTGAGATATAATCTTTTGGGGAACTTTGTTTTACCTTAATTCCAAGTTTTCTAATTATGAATCTGTATGTTCTCCCAATTTCTTTTCTTTCGACGTCTGACGCTGTTGCCATCTCGTCAAGAGTTCTTGGAATATTATATGAACGGCAAGCTGCGTAAAGACAAGCTGCAATAACCGACTCCATACTTCTTCCCCTTACAAGACCTCTTTGCAAAACATAATTGTAAATTCTTGACGCCTCATCTTTCACTACATTTGGCAAATCTAGATATGAAGAAATAACCCTTAACTCCGCCATTGCAAGCCTTAAATTTCTTTCAATAGAAGTTGAAACTCTTTCCTGCCACTTTTTTAACCTAAGAAATTTCCTTGTTTGCTTTGGTTCAAGCCTATAAATATCAGAAATTTCACCTACATTTGTTGTAAGTCCTTTGTCAAATTTTTGCATAGAAATCGGAGCTCCTCCTCTTCCTTTTTTCTCACCTTTGTCGAACTTTCCAGATAAATCAATCCCGGTATCGACCATTTTTTCCTCTACAACAAGGCCGCAATCTTTACAAATAATTTCGCCAAGATGAGTGTCAAAAATAAGGTTTACTCCTCCGCATTCAGGACATTCTTTTATATTTGACATTTTGGCATTTAAATTATTTACGTAAAGCTTATAAAGGATATTCTTTTATAAAGCTTTTGGTTTCTTTTATTACCCAATAATTAAGAATTTCTGTTCCCTTATATTTATAACCAACTAGTCCAAAAACCTTTTAAATAAAGCGGACATCAAAAAGAGGTAGGAAATTCTAAAATGGAAATGCCAATTGATATGCAACATCAACAAATGGGGTATGATAGGACTGCAACTATGTTTAGCCCTGAAGGTCACCTTTTGCAAGTTGAATATGCGGAAAAAACTGTCCGGCTTGGAAGTTCAAGTATTGGAATGGTTTGCTCAGATGGAGTTTTTATTATTGCAGACAAAAGGAACGAAGATTTGCTAATAGTATCAAATTCTGCTCAAAAAGTGTATGAAATTGACCAGCATATGATTGCAAGCGTTGCGGGAATAATTTCCGATGCGAGGGTTTTGGTCGATAAAGCCCAGGTTTTAGCACAGCAAAATAGAATTACATACGATTCACCCGTTGAACCTGAAATCATAATTAAAGAAATTTCAAACTTGAAACAACAATTCACCCAATATGGTGGAGCGAGACCTTTCGGAGTTTCATTCATGGTTGCAGGAATTCAAGATAAAAAAGGGCGACTTTACACAAGCGACATTACTGGAAATTATTATGAATATTACGCCAACTCCATAGGCGAAGATGATTCTGGTATAAAAGAAATATTGAGGGACAAATACAAAAAAGAAATAACTTTGAAAAAAGGCGTTGATCTTACAATTGAAGCTATGAAAAAAATTAAAGGGGATAGATTCAAGATTGATCGAATTGAACTGGCATATATTAAAAATGACGAAGAGGGGATTAAACGTGTTGAAGGGAAAAAAATTCTTGAATTAAAATGACTGATACAACTGCAAGATTAAAAAAGGCGGGAATGGATTTTGAAATTTTGGTTGATTTAGATGAAGCTTTAAAATTCAAAAAAGGGCTTAGTGATTTTTTATCTATTGGTGGAGACAGAATTTTCCGTGATTTGAAAAAGGGAAATGTTGCTTCAAAAGATGATTTGGAGATAGCTTTTAAAACAACGAATGTAGATGAAATCGGAAAAATAATTATAAAACAGGGCGAGGTTTTGACAGATCAGGAACATAGAGATGAAGAAAAAGAAAAGAGAGTAAAGCAAGTTGTTGATTTTTTGTCGAAAAATGCAATCGATGCCCAAACTGGAAATCCTCTTTCGCCCGGAAAAATCAAAACTGCACTTGAACAAGCCTCAATATTAATAAAAAACGCTCCAATTGATTCGCAAATAAAAGAAATACTTGAAAAACTTAGTTTAATACTTCCAATAAAAATAGAAACAAAAAAAATAAGGATATTAGTTCCTGCAATACAAACGGGAAGAGTATATGGACTTCTTACTCAATATAAAGAAAAAGAAAACTGGTTAAACGATGGAAGTTTGGAGGTTGTTGTAAGCATACCTGCAGGAATTACTCTTGAATTTTATGACAAACTCAATTCTATGACCCATGGTTCAGCCATTACTGAAGAAATCAAATAAGAATAAATGAAATATGTCTATTTTGATTGTAAAAACTTTGAACAAATACAAATATTTTTAAAGGAAGTTTTCTAAAAAATTAAGATGAGTGAATTAAAAAATAGTAAAGGATTAGTAAAGTATAGAGTTTTTTTGAAAGACAATATATTAAGCTGCAAAAAATAATATGGAAAGAACGGTAGTTATCCCTGGTGAAACAATCTTTGAAGGAGATGATTACCTTCCTGGAGAATACACTGAAAAAAGAGATGGAAGAATAGTTTCTTTAAGATATGGTCTTGCCGAAGAGCAAAATGGTCTTGTAAAAGTAATACCTTTATCTGGAGTTTATTCACCACGAAGAGGAAATGTCGTAATCGGAAAAATTGAGAACATAACTCAGAATGGATGGATAGTCGAAGTAAATTCTGCAGAAAACGCATTTTTATCTGTGAATGAAGTTCCAAGATATGTAAATAAAGATGCAATGGAAGAAGTTTTCAAAATTGGAGAAATGGTTATTGCAAAAATTTGGTCAATGGGAAAAAGAGGAATTGACCTCACCATAAAATCTCACGGTCTTGGAAAAATTAAAGAAGGTATTATCTTTAAAGTAAATCCTAACAAAGTTCCAAGAATAATCGGGAAAGAAGGGAGTATGATCAAAATTATAAAAGAAAATACTAATTGTGACATCTCCGTCGGTCAAAATGGATTTGTGCTCGTAGAAGGAAAAGATGTCGATTCGGAACTTTTCGCAAAAAAAGCAATAAATTTTGTGACAGAAAATTCATTCGTTAGCGGTCTTACTGAAGAATTGAATAAATGGTTTTCGGAGAATAAAAAATGAGCCAAGAAATATTAAAAAAAAGGTCTGAACTACTTGAAGAAATATTAAAAGATGGAATGGAAAAATCTCTTATTGAAATTCATCTTTTAAGAAATAAGGATAAAATGGTTGGAGTAGTAGAAGGAATAAATCTTTATAAAATAAACTACAAATACTTTTCACAACTCTCTAAAGAAGCTAAATATGAATTTAAAGAACTTAAAGAAAAATATAAGGAGATAATTAAAAAATACAAATTAGAATAAAATGAAAATATTCAAAAGACTAGATGGAAGAAAAACTGATGAAATTCGCCCAATCGAAGCAAAGGTTGGAGTTGTTCCAAGTGCTGACGGAAGTGCAATGTTTAAATCTGGAAATACAATAGCAATTGCTGCTGTCTACGGTCCAAAAAAGATGCACCCACAACACCAACAAAATCCTTCAAAGGGACAGCTTAGATGCGACTACAATATGATTAGTTTTTCAGTTTCGGACAGAATTAAACCCGGTAAAAACAGAAGGGCAATGGAAATAAGCGAAATTACAAAATGGGCTCTTGAACCAGTTTTGATGCTAGATAAATATCCAAATCAAGTTGTTGACGTTTTCATAAATATAATTCAAGCAGACGCAGGGACAAGATGCGCAGGAATAAATGCTGCTGCAATGGCACTTGCTCATGCAGGAATCCCTATGAAAGATATGGTCTCAAGTGTTGCTATTGGTAAATTAGATAAAACTCTCGTCGCTGATTTGACCAAAGAAGAAGAAGACTTTGAAGAAGGAGAAGGTCCAACGGATATTCCAATAACTATGACTCACGAAGGAAAAGTAACCCATATGCAACTTGATGGAAAAATTGGAGTTAAACAATTGGGTGAAGCTCTTGACCTTGCAAAAGTTGTATGTGAAAAAATTTATGAAGTGCAAAAAAAAGCACTTAAGGATGCGATTGATATGGGTGGAGGGAAAAAAGAATGAAAAAATTAGAATCAAAAATAAATGATAGAACGGGCATGCTTTCAGTAATTAATGGAAGCATATTGGCAATTTCTACATTCAAAGAATACCAGTATTACAACCAGGTTATTTCAAGCCAAGCAGGAATACTTCCTGAGTTAAAAGGGTTGACAAATTTTATGAGAATTTTAAATAACTTAAAGGAAAGGCTTGGAAATGAATATTCTTTTGAATTTGAAAACAAAGGAGACTCTTACATAATAAGCTACAATAAAAAGGAGAAAATGACATGGACAAAGTAATAACAACATTCGAACCAACTGGAAATAGAATAAAAGAATACCTTAAAGCCGGAAAGAGATTTGACGATAGGGAACTTTTAGATTTTAGGAAAATTTCAATTGAAAGAGATGTTTCAAACAAAGCTGAAGGTTCGGTTAGGGTTAAGCTTGGGCAAACAGAAGTTATTGTGGGTGTTAAACTTGGAGTTTCAGCACCATACCCAGATTCCCTAAACAAAGGAAATCTTATGGTTACTGCTGAAATGCTTCCATTGAGTTCGCCAAGATTTGAACCTGGACCACCAAGATTTGAAGCAATTGAACTTGGAAGAGTTACAGACAGAGGATTAAGAGAGTCTGGATTTATAGACCTTGAGAAACTTTGTATAAAAGAAGGCGAAAAAGTCTGGACGATTTTTGTAGATATTTATTCAATCAATGATGATGGAAATTTGATGGATGCTGCAACTATCGGTTCAATTGTTGCATTAAAAATCGCAAAAATGCCAAAATACGACGAGGAAAATGGAAAAATCTTATATGAAGAAAAGGGTGAAAACCTTCCTTTAACTAATAACATTCCTGTTGCAGTAAGTGTGCACAAAATTGGAGACTCATTTGTTGTTGATCCAACAAGGGAAGAAGAAGATTTGAGCGAATGCCGTGTTACAATTGCAAACCACAATGGAACAATATCTTCACTTCAAAAAAGCCAAAGTAAAGAACTTGAAATTGAAGAAATGAAAAAAATTTTTGAAATTTCAGAAGAAGTCTCTAAGAAAATTTTAAAAGAAATTGAAAAGGCATAAGTAAGGTTTAAAAAACAAGAAACTTAATATTAAAATGATTCAAACACAAGACTCTTGAAATGGATGTCGACCATGAAATTGGAGTTATGTGAAGAAATATTAAAAACGCATTTGAAGATACAATAAGATGACACCCCAAATATTTACAAAATACGAAAGAGCGAGAATTCTTGGAGCTAGAGCACTTCAAATCGCCATGAATGCGCCTTTACTTTTAAAGATAAAAAAAGAAGACCTTGAAAAAATAGGATTTGACGCTTTGAAAATTGCGGAAATTGAACTCAATTCGGATGTGCTTCCGATTTCAATCCATAAACCAATGCCTAAAAAAAGGGAAGGCAAACTTAAAAGGACTAAAACTCCGCAAATGGAAGATGCAGAAAAAGAAAAACTCGAAAAAGAAATTATTGAAGAGGGCGAAATTATGGAACTTGTAAAACCTGAAGATGAAGAAGAAGATTTCGGTGGAGAAAACGGTTCTGACGAAGATTAAATTTAATTCTAAACATTTATTAATAAAATTTTCCTGCCTTTGCTATGATTATAAAAAGGGTTTCCGGAAAAGTAATCAAAGATTCTAGAAAAGACTTAACTATTGAAGTGACAATTGAAACTAATGTTGGAAAATTTTCTGCTTCTGCTCCAAATGGTAAATCCAAGGGAAAATATGAAGCAAAACCCTATATGAAATCAATACAAAAAGACCTTGAATCTCTAGAAAATTTATCGGATTATTTTTCAGATGAACATATTGAAAAATTTTCTGATTTGAGGAGAATTGAAGACATTGTGAAAGGTCACATTGGTGCCAACACTCTTTTTGCTTTTGAATCTGCAGTGTTAAAAGCTGTTTCCAAAGAACAGAAAAAAGAAATTTGGCAATTGATAAATCCAGATTCAAAAAAGATTCCAAGACTTGTTGGAAATGCTATCGGAGGAGGTCTTCATTCCGAATCATCGAAAAAACCAGACTTCCAGGAATTTTTAATTATTTCCCCGGAAAATTCAGCAATTTCTTCACTTAAAAAAAGCACCGATGCAAAATCAAAATCAGAGGAACTACTCCAAAAAAAAGACCCAAAATTTAAATCCAAAAAAAATGATGAGGATGCCTGGATGACTTCTCTTAATGAAAAAGAGGTCCTCGATCTTATGAGTGAATTAAAAATTCCTCTAGGACTTGATATTGCTTCCTCAAGTTTTTACAAAAGAAAAAAATACCATTACAAAAATCCCCTTTTGGATCGAACCCCCGACGAAGAATTGATGTACCTTAAAAATTTAATAAAAAATTATCCTTTAATTTACATTGAAGACCCTTTTCAGGAAGAAGATTTTGAAAACTTTTCAAAGCTCCTTAAATTGAACCAAAATGTGATGATTGTCGGAGATGATTTAACTGTAACGAATTACAAGCGAGTTGAAAAAGCAATTGAAATGAAGTCAATTAATGCATTAATTGTAAAGCCCAACCAAAATGGTTCTTTAATTGAAGTCGAAAGGGTTGTTAAACTTTCAAAAGAAAACGGAATTAAGATTATTTTTTCACACAGAAGTGGAGAAACTAAAGAAGATATTTTGTCCGACCTTGCATTCGGATTTCAGGCGGATTTTATAAAATGTGGAATTACCGGACCTGAACGTCTTGCAAAAATCAAACGACTTATCGAAATTGAAAAAAGCCTAAAATAAAGGTTCTAGCGAAGGAGATGGAAAAACAAATCCGGAAATTTTGTTTAAAAGATTTTTTCTCATCTTGTGTTTTTTCAATTCAGTTAAATAAAGTTCATCTATTATCCCGTTCCTTGTTGAATCGTCAAGGAGGATTAAATGTTCATCTTTTTTTTAGCGGAAGGTATCAATGATCACATACATTTCTTTCGTAATTCGGTTTTTTATGTTTTGGTTTGCAATCTTCCAACCTCTCATCTGCCATGTAATAGTCATATTTTCTAATTGCATTCATTCGCAAAATATATTTTTCACGAAACTCATCAAATTCCATAACTCTTTCAGGCAATAAATCATTTTAAACTTGATTATTATCTAAAAATTATATCAAATGGAGATAAATCAGAATAGAATTAACAGGATTTCTAAAAGATTGGATGAAAAATATCTTTATTGGTTTATAAAAAATTATGTGACCTATGGTGAAGAATCCCTTAAAAAATTAAAAGGAAAAAAAATACTTTATCTTCCAAATCACTTAAGTCACTTTGATTATATCTTACTTCCATTCATTTTAAACAAAAATAAACTTCCCCATCCAGCGATTATTGCGGGTAAGAATCTTGAAGTCTGGCCAACAAACAAACTATTTTCTAGAGAAACTGGGGCGGTTTTTGTTGACAGGAAAAAAATAGAAATCGGCAATCTCGCTCAAAAAAAAGAGGAACTTCGGAATATAAAAAGAAATATTACTGAATTGGTTTATAATGAACATGATCTTTTGGTTTTTTTAGATGGGACAAGAAAAAACCCCGAAAAAGTTATGGATTCTCCAAAAGAAAGATATCCAAGGGAATATCTTTTTCAAATTTTAAATCAAAACAAAAATTTTGATGAATATGTTGGAATTAATCTTGCTATAAATTATAAACCTCATACAATTGAAAAACCTTTCTTGGAGCTAGCAAGATTTTTCAAAAAGAAGTTTTTCCCAGCGTATTTTGGAATTGATATTCTTGCTTTTCTTACACAACCGATAAGAAAAAAACCGACTGCGTATGTTAATTTTGGAGAACCTTACCCCTTAAATGAATTTATTGAAAAAAGAAATTCAAAAGGTTTAGTTGAATTTGTAAAGAAAGATACAAAAAGATTGTTTAGGGAAATTAACTGATTTACCGCATAATTTATAAAGGAAGATTTCCCAATAATTTCAAGCAAATGGCTAAACAGCCAGTCTATTTCCGTAAGGAAAGCTTAGGATAAAAAAATGAGTTCGGTATATGAAATGAATGCAAATGAATATAATTTGAAATTAGCTGAAGCTCTGAAGACTTTACCTGAATTTGAACGTCCAGAGTGGTCGAAACTTGTAAAATCCGGTGCTTCAAAAGAAAGGCCAATTGATGATCTTGAATTCTGGCATAAAAGAGCTGCAAGTATCTTAAGGCAAATTTACAAGAAAAAAATTGTCGGAGTTAGTAGATTAAGAACGAAATATGGTTCTAAAAAAAACAGGGGGTTTAAACCGGAAGAATTCAGAAAAGCTGGGGGTAAAATCATAAGAACTATTCTTCAGCAAGCTGACAAAGCAGGTTTAACTGAAATCGCAAAGAATATAAAAGATGTTAGAAGCAAAAAACCAGGAAGACAATTAACTAAAAAAGGGAAAGAATTTTTGGAGGCTGTGAAATAACATGGACGGAATTTTTTACAAATGCAAAAACATACAGTTCGCAAGATATATGATGAATAAATATTATGTTGAAGATAAAAATGGAAAGCTAGAAAATTTTTCACATAGTAGTAAAATGGATGTTTACGATTTCCCCCTAGCAACAATAATCCTCACTGAGACTCCAGAGGAGGGAATTATCTTATTTTCAGATAAAAAATACGAAGACCAGCTTCGAGGAATGAAATCGATGCTTGAAAAAGTTACGACTTTAGATTTGGAGGAAATAAAAAATGGGAATTAAAAATGTTCAAAAAAAAGAGAAACTTGCAAAACTTGGCAGAAGAACAAAGTGGGCTCCTGTTTGGGCTGTTCTAAAAAAGTTTGGACAAGGAAAAAGGGTTCATCCTTCAGCAATGACTAGACAAAAAAGATCATGGAAAAGAACTAAACTCCACATTAAACCAAGGAAAGCGAGACCTAATCACTTCGGATAAATAAAATGGCGAAAAAAGAAACAGCAAAAACTGAGATTTTTGAAAGAGAATATGTGATTCCTTTGAGAGAAAAGTGTAGACCTAGTCCAAGATACAAAAAAACACCAAAGGCGGTAAAAACAATAAAAGAATTTTTGGTTAGACATATGAAAATAAGGGATAGGGATTTGAATAAAATTAAAATTGATATCTATTTGAACGAACAACTTTGGATGAGAGGAATAAAAAAACCACTTCATAAGGTTAAAGTAAAAGCAGTCAAAGAGGGAGATCTTGTACGAGTTTACTCAGTTGACCTTCCTGCGAAAATAAATTTCAAAAAAATAAGAGGAGAAAAAATGGAAATTCAAGCAAAAGCTGAGGCTGAAAAACAGAAAACCATTATGGAAAAAGCAAAAGAGGGGCTGAAGAGTAAAAAAGGAACTGAAGAACCAAATACTGGCGAAGAAAATCTTGAAGAAAAAAACGTAGAAGAAAAGGAAGAAACTTCCAAACTTGCTCAAGAACAATTTGACAAAGAAAAAGCAAAAGAAATGAAATATGTTTCAAAAGCCAAAAATGTAAAAGAAAAAAAGAATGCACAAGTTGGATATAATCAAAGTTCTAGAGGTCATTAAAATGACTCCTTTTGATGAAGTTAAATGTTCTATAAAAAAATGTCTTGAAAATCTTTCCATAAAAGACGGCAATTTGACTCCCTTAGAATTTTCGGAAATAATCAACGAAAAGCTTTTTCGCGATTCAAATTTTTTTGAAGTTACTTATCTTGAAGGACTTAAAATCAGAGCTTACTTAAATGAATCAATTTTCGGACGTTTTGGAAAAACTCCATACGATTTTGTAATTAAACTAAAAAAAGAATTTCCCGAATACTTTTCAAAAGATGATGAGATTTCTATACGTAAAATAAACAGATTAAGAAAAGCATCCGGTTTTGATGAGATTTAATTCACTTCAAAATATTTCCAGTTTCCAAATACCAAAGATATAAATCAAGCTCCCCTAAATTTAATCTCGAGGCTTTGGAAATTTCTCTTAAAATATTTTCGATTTCGACATATTTTTTAGGTGTTAGCGATTTTGAATTGGGCGCTTCGATAAGTCCGTGTTTTGAAAGCAGATCCACGATGTGAAAATCGATTATTGCGAAATTTTTAAATCCTATATTCCTCAAAAAATGTGAAGACTCTTTCATCCCTAGCCCCTTGATATTTTTAACAATCCATTCTCTTAAAACTAAATCCTCTTTAATTTTTTTAAGAGCAATAAATAATTCCTCTTTTTTGACCCGGGATTCATAAATATATTTTGCCCTTGTGTTGGGGAATCTATGACCCAATTCTCTTAGCTTTTTTGAAAGTTCGTTTTCACTTAATTTTAAAAATCCCTCGTTTATTTCACTTTGAATTTTTATGCCTCCTTTCGCAGAAAAATTTGCAGTCATTAAACAAAAACACATTTCCTTGAAAACCTCGTTTGATCCGGAATTCCCAATTTTTTCAAAATCTTCCAAACGAGAATCTATAACTTTTTTTATCTCTGAATTTTTTAGCTCTTCAATTTCATTCAATAAATTTTTCATTTTGTTTTATGAATTTCATCTAAAATTTTATTTTTTTTAATACGTGAAATGTGCGTTTTTCCGAATCTAACTAGCGTCGGATTGACTTCACTCCATTTCTCTTTTGGGAAGATCTCTTTTAGAATTCTTTCTATCTTTTCTGGTTTATTCGTGTCTACCCATCCAAGATAATTAGAAATATATTCAACGTGTGTATCCACCCCAATCGCATCGTTCCCATATTCCGATAAAAAGACGTTCGCGGTTTTTCTTCCAACACCAGGAAGAGTTATTAATTTGTTGATGCTTTTGGGTATTTTCGAATTGAATTCCGTTGAAATCTTTTTTGAACATTCAATTATATTTTTTGATTTATTCTGAAAAAAATTTACTGGTTTTATTGTTTCCTCCACTTCTTTCACACTTGCTTTGGAAAGAGATTCAGCTGTCGGAAATTTTTCAAAAAGTTTTTTACAAATTTGAATTGTTGTTTCGTCTCTTGTCCTTGCAGAAAGGATTATTGAAATTAATGTCTGAAAAGAAGTTGGCCACCCTTCAGCTGCAAGACGCATTTTATTTACATCTTTTTTCAAAGATTCAAGTTGCTTGATTGCTTTTTTTCTTGAGAACATTAAATTTTTAGAATATAAAGGAATTTAAATTTTACTTTTTTATCATCTTCTTCCAAACATTTTAAAATCCTTTAGAAACTAATTATAAAATGAAAGAAACAAAATATGAGTCATTCGTAACTGGAAGGCTCGCAGAAGGATGCAAACTTTGCGTTAAAGGCGAGAAAATGGTCCTTTTCGTGACTGGTCTGTGTTCAAGGGGTTGCGACTTTTGCCCCCTTTCAAAATTAAGAAAGAGCGTGGACAAAACTTATGCAAATGAAAGACCCGTTAAATTCCTTAAAGATTTATTTAAAGAGGTTAGAGTTTCTGGAGCTAAAGGCTGTTCAATAACTGGGGGAGATCCTTTATTGAAAATAAAGAGAACTGAAAAGTTTGGAAACGCACTAAAGAAAAAATTCGGTAAAAAATTCCACATTCACATTTACCTTTCAACAACGCTTGTTGATGAAAAAAACCTTAAGATTATTTCAAATTTTGCAGACGAAGTTAGATTTCACCCTGATTTCGATAAACCAATCGAAGAAGAAATTGAAAAAATAAAGCTGGCATCTAAATTTTGGAAAAAGAAAAATATTGGAATTGAGGTTCCCTCCTTTCCAGACAAGATAAATAAAATTTATAATTTTATTTTGAAAACAAAAGATTATTTTTCATTCTTAAACCTTAATGAACTTGAAGCGGGAGAAGTCTTGGGCCCGTCAATGACCAAAAAATATAAATTAAACGAGAATGGTTACACTGTTAAAAATTCTATACTTGCCGGAAAAAAATTAATCTCCCTTATAGAAAAAGATGGATTAAAACTTAATATGAATCTTTGCACATCCAAATTAAAAGTTTGGCATCAATATGGAGAAAGACTCAAAAATTACAAGCCATTCAAGTTTTCAAAAATGACTGATGAAGGAACCCTTGTCTATTTTTCAGTTTCTGTGGAAGAAGAAAAATTTTTGAAAAAAGAAGATTTCCATTTAGATTCTGAAAAAAACCAACTTATAATAAATCCAACAAAAGCTTTATCTTTAAAAGATAAGGTGGAAGTTTACAAAATTGAAGAATATCCTACTTATGATCGAGAAGAAATTTTTAAAGAAAAATTATGATCATTTCCTTTCTATTAAAAATCCGAGATATTTATCTTTAGAATAAACTTTTTTTATTTCTCCAGTTGAAGAAATCTTTTTTAAAATTTTTCCGTAATTCACTTCTGGGTCATCAAAAACATCTATTATAACAATAAATTTTGATTTTATTTTGAATAAAGAATCTAAAATTTCATCAAATTTGTTTTTGTTAAATTTTGTTGCTTCACCTAATAAAAGATGTGCTAAAACCACATCGAACTTTTTTATTGGATCGAAATTTTTAATATCAACTTCTTTCAATAAAAAATCATTATGGATACTTTCTTTAATTCCTTCACTTTTTCTTTTATCTCCAGGGTAAATTATTGCAGTTATTTTTGATTTTGGAAATTTTTTAGTTAAAAAATACAAACTTGTTCTTCCTGACCCAGCATCTAAAATCGTATTTACTTTTTTACCAATTGGTTCAAAGAGTTCACCAATAACTTTTTTATGAATTGGATTTATTTTCCATCTTTTACTCATTTTTAAAAAAGGATTCTTTTATTTTTAATGATTTCTAAATTACAAATTTAATTAAGTTAATGCTCTTTTTTTTACTCTTCCACCTGAAACATCATTTAAACTTTGTTCAATGATTAATGCGGAAGGGTCAATTGATTTAATTTCTCCTTTAACTCTTGAAACTTCCATTCTTGTAATTATAGTGTAAAGAATATCAAGACCTAAACTTCTTGAATCCTCTTCTGAATATCCCCCTTCCCCCTTGTAAACAGTCACCCCCTTTTTTAAGTCACGAGTTAGAATTTTTCGAATCTCCTTACTTTTTTCTGAGATGATTGTAATTCCTATATATTCTTCAATTCCTATTACAATAAAATCCAACGTTTTGAATGCTGTCAAATAAACTAATATTGAATAAAGAGCAGACTCAATTCCTAATAAAACTGCCGCGAAAGAAAATATTATTATGTTTATGAGAAAAAGGATTTCTCCAACACTTACACTCCACTTTTTACTTAGATAAAGTGAAATCACCTCTGTTCCATCTAGAACGCTTCCTCCCCTTACTGAGAGCCCAATTCCTGCCCCAAGAAAGAAACCTCCAAATATAGAAATTAAAAGTTTGTCTGTTGTGATCAGGGGATAATCTATCAGCCACAAACATAATGAAAGCCCAACAATGGCAACAAATGTTTTCAATGCAAAATTTTTACTGATTTGTTTTGCTGCAAGAAAAATAAAAGGGAGATTTATTATCAGGATTAAAATTTCTACAGGAATGGGAGTTATAAAATGAATCAAAAGTGAAATTCCTGTAACTCCTCCGTCTATAAATCCGTTTGGAATCAGAAAACCTTTAAGACCAAAACCTGCAACTACAATTCCTAAAATTATCAAAAAATATTCCTTAAAAGATCTAAATTTAAACCTAAACATCTCTCCTTTTTTCCTCATGACTAATTGAGCAATTTGCTATTTTTAAATTTTCATTATGATGAAAGACAAATATTATAAATCTCCTTGGATACTCTCTATCTATGAAACTAGATCTTGAAAAAATAAAATCTGAAAAACCTATTAAAGAACTTTTGGAATTTTCAATAATAAATATCGATAAACCCTCTGGACCAACTAGTTTTGATGTGTCTGATTTTGTAAGAAAAACACTTGGCTTAAGAAAAACTTCTCATTTTGGAACTTTGGATCCTATGGTTACTGGCGTTCTGCCCATTGCTTTAAACAGAGCATGCAAACTTACTGGATTTTTTTTAGGCGAGGACAAAACTTATGTTGGGATTGCAAGGTTTCATGAAGAGGTTTCAATTGAAAAGTTAAATGAAATAATAAATACAAAGTTTCTTGGAAAAATAAAACAAACTCCTCCCGTCAAGTCTAGAGTAAAAAGGGTAGAGAGGGAGAGAGAAATTTATTCTTTCAAAATTTTGGAAAAAAATAATAAAGATTTTTTATTTGTTGCGAAAGTTCAGGGTGGAACTTATATCCGAAAATTAATTGACGATTTGGGCAAAGAACTTGGTATTGGAGGGCATATGCTTGAACTTCGTCGAACAAACGCAGGAATTTATTTTGAGGATGATAAAAATTATCCAATTGTCAACCTTTATGATTTCGAAAAGGCTGTTTTAGAATACGAAAAGGGTAATGAAGAAATTTTGAGGAAAATTTTGATTCCAGCCGAAATTGTTTTTGAAGTTTATGAACCAGTTTTTGTTAAGGAAACAAATTTGAAGAGAATTTACACAGGTAAACCTATATATTTTGAAGATTTGGAAAAAAAACCTAAACTAGAAAAAGGGAAAGTTGTTTCTGTTTTTTGTGAAAGAAAATTTGTTGGTATGTATAAGGTGGTTAACGAAGGAGAACTTTTCGCGAAATCTGAATTTGTTCTGCAGGAAATAAGGTAGAAAGAAATATATACTTCCTAGTCCATTTTAATATCATGCAAATAAAGGGTGGATTGCATAAAATACTTGATTCGGTTAAGACTAATATTATTATTCCAATTGCAGGTTTAATTCTTTTTTCAGGTTGTTATTCTGTTGTCAACGTTGAAAAGGCAGAAGTAAGAAAAGTACCTTACATTTACTTAAGGGATTCAGACAGGGATGGAATTCCAGATATTTATGATGCTCGTCCATTCATATATGATTTTCCAATAAGGGTTGGGCCTCACTATCCTTACCATATTCAGCCATGGTATCATTTTCCCTCTGATGTAAAAAGATACATTAAACCAAAAGTAAAAATAAAAGAAAGAACTCCTGATACAAGAAAACTAAGAAATAATAATGGCGAGAGAGATCCTAAGAGAAAAAGATAATCTAACAGTCCAAAGTCTCTTTTCTAAAATATATATTACAATCTATATATAAATTTTAACAATTGAAATTAAAGCAATTATTCCCCAAACTAATTGTAGAGTCATAAGTGGTTTTGATTTTTTAAAATAAGAATTGTAAAATGCTCCACTTGCCCCGAAAAAGTTTATTGCCTGATAAATTAAACTGTCTCCTAAAACAAATTTGTAGCTCACCAAAAAGTATGCTAGAAGAATTAATACAATACCAATCCATCCAAAGATACCCGCAAGCGATTCCCTCTTCATTTTTTATTGAGTTCAATTAGATTTATAATGTTTTCTTAATTTTATTATTTATGAGACATTTCATTTATTTTTCGGCCTCGGCAGCGACTTCGGGAAAGGCACTTTCAGGTGGAGACTTGATGAAAGCTGGACGTATGGACATCGCAATACATTCTTTTATTCAAGGAGTTTTTTTGTCGCACGACTTTAGAAAAGACGTTAAATTTCATTTCGTCTTTTATGGAATGCCCGATCCCCCGAAGCATATTGAGATAAGTGTAACTGATAATCTCCAACTTTCAAAAAAAGATGTCGGAAGTTTGATTAAGAAAATTTTATATAAAGGACGCCAGGGCGAAAAGACGGAAGTTTTCCCGGGTTGTTTTGTTGAAAAAAAATCCTTTATGAAAGTTGTTGAAGAACTTCTTGATGAAGATGTTGAATGTTTTATACTCGAAAAAAACGGGAAGTCCATACGTGAAATTGAAATCTCTGGAAACTGCTGTTTTATCCTAGGTGATCATTCTGGACTTCCGCAAAAAGAAATGAAAAGGCTAAGAAAATCTTTAACTCCTATTTCCATTGGACCTAAAATGTACTTTGCCTCTCAAACAGTTGCGGTTGTAAACAATGAACTTGATTTTAGAGAAATTTAATCTTTGTAATAAATTAGAATTTCCAATTACTCAAAAAGATCTTTTTCGAGTTTTTATTGAAAATTGAGATTGCCACTTTCCATAAAGTTAATTGAATTTTCATATTTTAACCGATTATTCATTCCATAATACCTATCACAAAATTTAAAATCGGTTCGTTCCTACTTCCAATATGAAGAAAGCAGTAAGACTCTATATTTCCGGATTAGTGCAAGGGATTTTTTTTAGAGGTTTTGTGAAAGAAAACGCCGAAAAATTAAATCTTAAAGGATTTGTAAGGAATCTTGAAGATGGGCGTGTCGAAACTTTTTTTGAAGGAAACCCTGATGAAGTAAGAAAAATGATTGAACTTTGTAAGAAAGGACCTAAGCATTCAGAAGTAAAAAAAGTCGAAGAAAAACTTGAAAAGTTTCAGGGATTTAAAGCGTTTAAAGTTTTACATATTTAATTAAAATGGAATCTAAAAATAAATTGTCGAAGAAAAAATGATATGCACAAATTCCGACGGAGGCGCACGTGGAAATCCGGGTCCGGCGGCAATCGGAGTAATCGTTCGGGACGGAGATAAAATTTTAGAAGAATACGCAGAAGTTTTGAAAAAACCTTCGACGAATAATGTTGCTGAGTATATGGGTTTAATTAAAGCCCTTGAGATTGCTTCAAAACACACACAAGGGGATATTACGTGCATTCTCGATTCGGAACTTGTTGTAAAACAACTTTTGGGAGAATACCGAGTGAAAAAGCCTTATTTGATGAAACTTTTTCTTGACGTTCAAAAACTCCAGAATAAATTTGACAAAATAACTTATAAGCATGTAAAAAGGGAAGACAAACACCAAAAATATGCTGACTATCTTCTTAATGTAAAACTTGATGAAAAGTATGGGAAAAAGAAATAACTCTTCAAGCAAAATATTATAAATCTCCCTTCCTAACTTTTAACATGGGACGTGAAGAACAAATCGTTGAAGAGCGAATAAAAAAAATTAACGAACTGCGAAAATCGGGAATTAACCCTTATCCTGATAAATTTGTCCACCATGAAAAAAAAAGATTTTCGTTTGAAATTAAAGAAAATTATTCTAAATTAAAATCAGAGGAAATTTCAAAGTCTTCTGAAGTCGTTGCCGGACGTGTTATGACAAAAAGGGATTTCGGGAAAATTTCATTTGCGACAGTTCAAGATTTGAAAGGAACTATTCAAATTGTTTTTCAAGATGGAAAAACTCCGGAAAGAATTGTTGAACTTTTCAAAAAAACGGACTCGGGGGACATTGTTGGTGCTAAAGGGCATCCCATGAAAACAAAAACTGGAGAAATTTCAATTTTAGTAAAAGAATTTTACATTTTAACTAAGTCGGTTTTGCCTTTACCGGACAAGCATAAAGGACTTCAGGATGAAGAAGAGAAACTAAGGAAAAGGTATCTTGATGTGATAATGAATGAAGACGTGAAAGAAATTTTTGTTAAAAAGCAAATTTTCTGGTCTACTATGAGGAACTTTTTGAATAAAAAAGGATTTTTGGAATTTGAAACTCCTGTTCTTGAAAACTCTGCAGGAGGGGCTGCTGCAACTCCGTTTAAAACTCACCATAATGCACTTGACTTGCCTGTTTACCTTAGAATTTCAATGGGGGAACTTTGGCAAAAAAAACTTCTTGTTGCGGGTTATGAGAAAACTTTTGAAATAGGAAGGCAATTCAGAAATGAAGGAATGGACGCAGAGCATTTGCAGGATTATACTCAAATGGAATTTTATTGGGGTTACGCTAACTTTGAAGACGGAATGAAACTTGTTGAAGAAATGTATAAAGATGTAACAAAAGCGGTTTTAGGGACTCTTAAGTTTGAACGTGGGGGGTATAAAATTGACCTTTCTAAAAAGTGGGCAGTTTATGATTTTGAAAAAACGATTAAAGAAAAAACTGGTGTTGACATTTACAAAGCAACAAAGACGGAAATTATGAAAAAATTAAAAGAGCTTGATCTTGATTTTGATTCGAATGTTGAAAAGTGGAGGCTTGTTGACCTTCTTTGGAAATATGCAAGGAAACAACTTGGCGGTCCTGGGTTTTTGACTGGGCAACCTGTAGAACTTTCACCTCTTGCTAAAAGAAATCCTAAAGACCCTCGTAAGGTTGAACAGTTTCAGGTAATACTTGCTGGAAGTGAAGTTGGCAATGGTTATTCTGAACTTAATGACCCGTTAGACCAGGAAGAAAGATTCAAAGAGCAAAGAAAACTTGGAGAAAAAGGAGACAGCGAAGCAATGGAACACGATGAAAGTTTCGTTGAAGCTTTAAAATACGGAATGCCTCCCGCTTGCGGTTTTGGTGTTTCAGAAAGATTATTTTCATTTTTGATGAATCGTCCTATTAGAGAATGTGTTGTTTTTCCTTTGATGAAACCTTCCGAAGAAGTTCACGATAAGAAAAAAGGTTAGGAAGTGAATTTTGAGGGGGCCTGAAAGTGAGAATTAAAATTACACGTAGAAAAGCTTTTAAATCTCCATTAGGTTATAATAGTAACATGCCCCCCATTGATCTACGGGTCAATGGATGATTTTATTTTTGTTAAAATTTAAAAAGATAGCTCTCTAGAACCTTTAATGGAAAGGGTGCTGGTTTTAATTGATGCGGGTTTTTTATCAAAAGTTAGTCATGAACTTGGAGAGGGGCACTATTTTAAGTATGACATACTAAAATTTTCAAAAAACCTTTGTGGAAAATTTGGATCAGTCTTCCACCACTTATTCTTTTATAATGCACCCCCATATCAAAATACTTACCCTAGCCAAGATCAGAAAAAAAGAAAGGAAGACTATGATTCATTTATATCTAAACTAAGTCGCCACGAATGTGTCACAATTAGGGAGGGACGGTGTCAAAGAGTTAAGAATGATGGAAGATATATTTACAAACAAAAAGGGGTAGATACTCTTCTTACAATGGATTTAATGGAAATCCCCATAGAATATCCAAAAATAAAACAAATAATTTTAATTGCTTCAGATAGTGATTTTGTCCCCGTTATTCAAAAATTGAGAAAAAGGGGAATTAAAGTAATATTGTACACATATTTTGATAGAGTTAGAGATTCCAATTTTTCAAGATCAAATGAATTAATTAAATCGGTGAATAGGTATATTAAATTAAAGAAATCGGATTTTGAAGATTGTAGATTGATTTAGGGATATTTTAAATCTTCACTTATCTCTTTTAATTGCTCCAAAGCAGATTGTAAATCTTCAACAAGTTCACTTGCAATTATCTCTGGCGAAGGCAATTTATCTAAATCCTCAAGACTCTCATCTTTAATCCAGAATATATCAAGATTTGTTTTATCTCTTTTCAAAATATCTTCATAAGAAAAACTCTTAAATCTTTCAGTTTCTTTTCTTTGATGTCTATTATCTGGATTGTAACATTCAATAAACTCTCGTAAGTCTTTTTCTCCAAGAGAATTTTCTTTTAAAGTAAAATGTTTATTTGTCCTCAAATCATAAATCCAAATTTTTGAAGTTGCGGCTTCTTTTTGAGCAGCTTTTTTATCAAAGAATAAAACATTAGCTTTAACTCCCTGTGCATAAAATAAACCGGTTGGAAGTCTTAAAATTGTGTGCAAGTCACAAGTTTCCATTAATTTCTTTCTGATTGTTTCTCCGGCTCCCCCCTCAAATAAAACATTGTCTGGTAAAACAACTGCCGCTCTTCCATTTATTTTTAATATACTTCTTACGTGTTGCAAGAAATTAAGTTGCTTGTTTCCAGTCTTTGCCCAGAAGTCATCCCTTATAACTGTTAAACTTTGTTTTGCAGTATCTCCCTCTTCTGTTACAATTGTTTCAGAAGAAGCTTTTCCAAATGGCGGATTTGTCAAAACCATTTCATAAATTGCTCCGGGATTTTTCTTTAATGAATCATCAAGACTGATTGGGTTTTGCTCTCCATTTATTCCGTGTAAATATAAATTCATAACGCACAATCTTGCAGCCATTGGAACAATTTCATTCCCAGAGAAAGTCCTATGTTTTAACTCTTTTTTTTGGTCTGGGTCAAGCTTGTAGTTTTTGATAAGATGGTTATATGCAGACAACAAGAATCCTCCAGTTCCACAAGCTGGGTCGTGGATTTTCATTCC
>Ga0210057_1003318_pt1 | contig 22297 bp, 23 predicted proteins | sample CryGeyCG2114_010_2_FD_183968 | JGI IMG/M metagenome (GOLD analysis project Ga0210057, IMG submission 183968) | Groundwater microbial communities from aquifer - Crystal Geyser CG10_big_fil_rev_8/21/14_0.10 (SPAdes) (version 2) | ecosystem: Environmental > Aquatic > Deep subsurface > Groundwater ...
CGGAATCGAAAAGGCTATGATGACAACTATTCATGGATATACGTCAGACCAAAGGCTTCAGGACGGAGGGCATAAAGACTACAGGCGAGCTCGAGCCGCAGCACAAAATATCGTCCCTACGTCTACTGGCGCGACGAAGGCTGCGGGCGAGGCTATTCCTACACTTCTTGGAAAATTTAACGGTCTTGCCATACGCGTTCCTGTTCCTGTAGGGTCTCTGTCCGACTTTACATTTCTTTTAAATAAAGAAACGACAGTTGAAGAGGTGAATGACTTGTTCAGAAAGGCAGAGGAAGGAGAATATAAAGACATAGTCCAGACTACAACTGACCCGATAGTAAGCTCAGATATAGTAGGCAATAAACATTCTTCAATAGTTGACCTCTCGCTCACTCAGGTCGTAGGCGGAAATATGGTGAAAGTAATTGCCTGGTATGATAACGAATACGGATACGCAAATAGACTGGTTGAGCAGACCCTCGCGCTTGGAAAAAGTGCCGCGATGTCTTAGAATAGGACATGGCGCAAATTGATATCCCCGGGATAAGAATCATTACCGTATCGGGAAGACTTGGAGCAGGTTCCACAACGCTTGCAAAACATTTGGCAAAATATCTTTCGTGGAAACACATTGAGGGCGGCGAGGTATTTTGGGAAGCTGTTAGAAAAAGAATGAATTTAAATCCGAAAGACACAAATCTTCGACCCGATGAGGAGGATATTTTATTTGATAACCAGCTTAAAAAGATACTAAATGAGGAAAAAAATATAGTTCTTGAGACAAAACTCGCGGGCTATAATGCTCAAGGGATAGAGGGCGTCTTTAAGATACTTATGGTATGTGAAAACGAAAAAGGCGAGGATCAGATGCAGATAAGAATTGACAGACTTATTAATAGAGAAGGAATTTCCGTGAATGAAGCGAAAGCTGAGGCAATTGAGAGAGAAAAGAACGATTTAGAGAAATGGCAGAAGCTTTACGCAAACGGAGATAAAAACTGGGCCTATTATGATAAAAAATACTACGATAGTATTATAAATACTTATGACCACAATCCTGAAGAAACCTTTAACAGAGCGTTAAGTTATCTAGGGACCAGGACTTGACAAAACTCTTTTTTAAGATATAAACATAAAGTATGTCAATAGCGGAAAAACTGGGTTTTCGTAAAGACCCTAAAATGAGCGAGGCAGGTATTTCGCAACAATTGTACGAACCGGCTAAGCCGCCTGCCGAAGGACAAGAAAAGGAAAAACTAGAAAAAGAAGCCCAAAAACTTCTTGAAAAAGATTTATCTACAACAGTATTTAACAGATTTGTTGATACTATGATTCAAATTATGGGAACTTCAGAATACAGCCCAAGAGGAAGCGCGCGCGCTCATGATTTTGGTTTTTATGAGGGAGAAGCATACAGAACTATAGAATTTTACCGTCGCTCTTCAGGAGAAAGGGAAATATCGACAACCCTTAATCAGCCTGATGGCATAGGTAAAAGGTTTAGTGTGAGACACGAAGTTATAGGAATCAGTCGAAACTGGGCAGAATCCGCTGTAGATGAAGACGATGAATTTGCTGAGCTTATGATATTCTTTGACGCTCCTCGCCTAAATCTTAAGTCGGAAATTTTCTCTTCGTTTATTGCAGGTGAGGAAGGAACAATAAACTCAGAATTACTGCGTCACCAAAAAAACGCTCTTACGTTAGGACAAGCTAAAAATTTTCTGGTAAACACTTTTGAATTGTACAAAACTTATTCTCAGGAAAATAACGCAAGCTAAATTCTACTAGAAGTATTTACGACGCTTATTTCTCATCAGGTGTCGGGGATGGTTTTGGGAGACGGCAGGGGAAGGTGTCCTCAGTTCCTCTTAAAAAGTACGCAGTGTATCCAAAACAGCTTTTGCTTACAATATTTTCCGGAATATTAACTTCATCGCTAACCATTTCGTTTTGAACTAAATTTTCCATTATCGTTCTCCATAAAGGCGCTGCCCCCGTAATACCCGAGGAGAGGGTGGGCGACAAAGGCGTATTGTCATTATTTCCTACCCACGTTGCGACTAAGTAGTTTTCATTAAATCCTATCGTCCAGTTGTCTCTTTTATTGTCAGTTGTTCCGGTCTTTACCGCTATGCGCTGCCCGGGAATATTTAACGGCGAATTAACCCCAAAAGCCCTGCTTCTTGCAAGATTGTCCGAAAGGATATCTTCGATAATAAACGCCACTCCTTCGTCAATAACCTGCTCTATATGAGGAATTTTTTCATCTAGAAGCCTTCCCCCACTATCCCTGACTTCCAGGATGGGGTCTATGCTCACTCTTTTACCGCCATTTGCGACAGTTCCGTAAGCGGTTGATAAATCGAGCATCGTAACTTCATTTCCTCCTAAAGTAATCGATAGGCCGTATGGTTTATCAATGCTCCAGGAAGATATTCCCATCTTGCGCCCATATTCCGCAATTTTTTCAGGACCTAATTTTTCGGCAACTCTGACCGCCGGAATATTATAAGAATTAGCAAAGGCAATTCTCAAAGGAACCGGTCCGTGATAAGCTCCGTCATAATTAACAGGCTTGTAGCTTTCAGATCCGGGAATCTTAATCGTTACAGGTGCGTCCATTAAAATGCTTCCTTCTGTAAAACCTGTACTTAAAGCTGCAGCATAGGTAACTATTTTTATCGTGGAGCCGGGCTGCCTTAAAGCAGTCGTTAAGTTAAAATTGCCGTCTGAAGAGCTATCAAAGAAATCTTTACTTCCAACCATTGCCAATATATCTCCGCCGGCAGGGTAAGTTACCACTGACGCGGCATTTCCTATTCCAAGATACTGGTTATCAAATACTGTTTTTTTCACTTGTTCCTCGGCAAATTTTTGGAGTCTTAAGTCTAGGGTTGTTTTAACCTGAAGACCGCCTCTTTCAACTTCATATAGGCCGTATCTTTTGATAAGCTCGTTTTTGACATACATCACAAAATGAGGTGCCCTAATTGAAGTTTGAGGATTTTTAAATGCCAATGTTTTGCTGTAGGCTTTGTGAGCTTCAATTTCTGTTATATAACCGTCCCTAACCATCGCCTCCAGTACGTCCCATTGTCGTCTCTTCCATGCATTATCTGTGTTTATATACGGAGAATATCTCGTTGGAGCTTTCGGAAGGCCGGCAAGAAAAGCAGCCTCAGATAGATCGATTTCTGAAACCTTTTTTCCAAAATAAACTTCGCTAGCGGCCTCTGCCCCCCAGGCAGTGCCGCCATATGGAACGTAGTTAAAGTAAAGCTCTAAAATTTCTTTCTTGCTGTATTTCTGTTCTGCCCAGAAAGCAAGAGCTATTTCTTTTACTTTTCTCATAATAGTCGGCTCAGGGGTTAGAAGCGCCGACTTTATCAGCTGTTGAGTTATTGTGGAACCCCCCTGAAACTCACCCTTGGTAAAATTCAGATAAATTGCTCTCGCAATCCCTCTTATGTCAAACCCAGGGTGGTTATAAAAATCCTGGTCTTCAATTGCCATAGTTGCCTGCTGAAAATAAAGCGGAACTTCGCTAAACCTTATAATTGTCCTGTTTTGATTTGCATATATTTCATATAAAAGCTCTCCATTTCTATCAAGTATTTTTGTTGTTTTCGGGATATAAGATACAGATAAACCATCAAGCGTAGGCAAATCCGAAATAAATATATAAAATATTAAAGGGAAAAAAATAAAAGTTGCTGAAAAAAGAATTCCGAATATAAAATACTTAAGTTTTGAAAAAAAGCCCGTTCTATAGCCTAGAGCGTTATCGGTTAATTTTCTTTCCCTCTTTTCCGTTTTCTTCTGTTTAAAATTCTTTTTTTTAATTTTGAAGCTAAAACGCGTTTTTTGAAACTTGGGGAATTTGACTTTTGGGACTTTTAGTACTGGGATATGAGAACTATAAGATTTAAAATTGGCGACATGATTTTTAAGATAAGAACCTATAATTCGTAAAGCTCTATATGGAAGCAAAAGAAGAAATACAACAATATCGCCTATGCGGATTAAAAAATATATCGCAAGATAAAACAAAAACTTGAACACTGCCATTTTATGCCGCTGATTAATTTTTTAATAAATTCTTGGACAGTGCTTCTTCTTAATTTTTATTATATAAAATTTATAGGATAGTTTACAATACGAACTATCTCATACAAAAATTGACAAAATATAGCAAAATGACTTTTCATTTGTAGCAATTCGTGATACATTTAAAACCACATGAACGTTTTGGTCATAGGCTCCAGCTCTATTGATCTCTTTGCAAAACCTGTCGATGAAGAGGAATTAGAGGAGTCTGACAATAAAGTTTCTTTTAACTTGGGAGACAAAATCCCCGTTGATGTCTATAGTCTTTCACTTGGCGGGAATGCTTCAAATGTATCATCGGGATTAAAATCTTTAGGCTGTAAAGTAACGCTTTATACTTTTCTGGGAAATGACATACTTTCTTCACATATTAAAAATACTCTTGAAAAAAGGGGTATAGAGCTTATTGTTGAAGAAGAAAATTCAAACGCTTCTTCCATGTCCTTTATTCTGAATTTGAAAGGGGATAGGGTTATTTTTTCTCACCACAGCAATAAAAGATACTCGTTCGATGAAGGAAAGGTAAAGAGCGCTTTTGACATGATATACCTAACCTCTATGGGTGAAGGTTGGGAAAATGCGTATCAGAAAATATTAGTTTTTGCAAAATCTAAAAATGTTCCCATTGCCTTTTCTCCAGGCTCGCATCAGCTAAATGAAATCACTGAAGCTTTTTTTGAAACTTTAAAAAATTCAAAAATACTTATGTGCAATATGTCCGAAGCAAAAAAAATTCTTGAAGCCAAGGGTATTTCATCTGAGGATCCTAAAAAAATATTCACCCATTTAAAATCTTTAGGGCCGGAAATCCTCTCAATTACAGAAGGGGACAGGGGCGCGTTTGCGGTAGATGATAAGAATAATATTTTCCATATAGAACCTCTTGTAATAAACTCTCATGAAAAAACAGGAGCAGGGGATGCCTACGCGTCAGGGTTCTTGGGAGCATTTATTAAAGGAAAATCAGCTGAAGAAGCTATGATTTGGGGAAGCGTTAACTCTTATTCCGTAATGCAGAAAGTCGGTGCACAAAACGGGCTTGCTACCGAAGACGAAATAAATGAATACATAAAAAATCATCAAGACTTTAAGGCGCAAAAAATATGAAAATAGCAATGGCCTCTGATCACGCAGGATTTGAGATGAAAGAGCATGTAAAAAAGTACTTGATTGGAAAAGGCTATCAAGTAGAGGATTTTGGCGCTTTATTGTATGACACAAATGACGACTATCCCGACTATATTTCAAAAGCAGCAGGCTTTGTCTCCAAGAACGGCGGGTTCGGAATAATATTTGGCAAGAGTGGCGCGGGAGAAGCAATTGTTGCCAACAAAATAAAGGGGGTTCGGGCAGTCCTTGCGGTAAATGAGGAAAATGTTAAACTTGCTCGCGAACATAACGACGCCAATGTTTTGTCTATCGGATCAAACCTAGTTTCTTTAGACAAAGCAAATGAACTGGTTAACCTGTTCATTAACACTCCCTTCTCCAACGAACAAAGGCATATGAGGAGGGTAAACAAAATTAAAGATATTGAAAATGAATCCAAATAATCTTGAAATAATCCCCGGAATACTCGAGCGAGAATGGAGTGAGATTGAAGCTAAACTTGAGAAACTTAAAACCTTCACCGACACTGCGCATATAGATTTTATTGACGGAAAATTCGTCGATAATCTGACCTTCCTAGATCCGAACCCTTTTAAAAAATTTTCGGGTGATATTTTTCTTGAGGCGCATCTGATGGTTGAAGAGCCGATTAACTATCTAGATAAACTGTCAAACTCCGGATTTAAAAGATTTCTGGGACACGTTGAAAAAATGAGCGATATCTCCGAGTTTGTCGCTAAGGGACAAATTCTGGGCGAGGTAGGACTTGCGCTAGACGGCCCGACAAATATCAATGTTTTAGATGATATAAACCTTGACGATTTAGACTGTCTTTTAATTTATACCTCCGAAAAAGTAGGACACGCCGGACCGCCGATGCTGCCGGAACGCCTTGAGAAAGTTAAGGCCCTTAGAGAAAAAACTGATATCCCAATTGAAGTGGACGGGGGAGTAAAAGATCATTCAATTATTCAGGTACGAAACGCGGGAGCGGATAGATTTGTCGCAACCAGCTTTATATGGGAAAATTCAAACCCCAAAGAGGCTTACAAAAAACTAGCTAATCTTTTGTAGTTATCTATTATCAAATACGAACTGTGCGATTTTCCCTATGTTCTCGTGTGCTTTCTCTTCATCTATTATCCCCTGTGTTATGATAACCAGGATAAATGGTCCTTTTTCGCCTAGCCCTGAGCGGGCCGAAGGGTCTACTATTCCCGCGTCGTGAACCATATTCTCACTATCTCCTATTTTGTGGTATATTCGAGCTTTTCCTTTTATGTATCTTGGGATTCTATCCTCAAACTGAGTGTCTGAAAGATAATCGAATAGTTCTTTTTTTAAAGCAACTGATGTAATTTTATCCTCATATAATAAAGAGAGTAGTAATCCTATATCTCTAGGTGAAGTTTCGTTAAAGGCGATATTAGTCGCAGATAAGCCTAATAAATCCACATAAGACTGGATATTGCTTTCACCAATTCTTATCGTAAGAAGGTGTGCCGCCGTATTATCAGAGTTTTTAAATGCGAGCTCCGCCAGCTTTTTAAGCGTATAAACTCCTCCCGGCTCCTCGTATCTTAATACTCCGGTCCCGTAATCCTGAATATCATTTTCCTGCAAAACAACTTTTTCCTCTAAATCAATTTCTTTTTTTTCTGCCAGATGATAAAGATAAAAAATTATCGGAAGTTTATTTAAGGATGCCGCGGTTAATACGGTATTGTGATTTATACCGAAAGCCTCACCTGTCTTTAAATCCTCATAATAAATACTGTAATCACCTTCAAACTCGGGCACTAAATTTTTTACATTTTCTCTTAACTCAATTGCCGGAATGGGAGATGAATTTCTCTCTGACGTATTAAATGAGGGTAGAAAAGCAAGATTTCTTCCGAGAAGAAGTAAGAAAAAAGAATAAAATAATAAAATTACTAACTTTTTCATATAGATTCCTGAGTTCTGGGACGATACTGAAGAGCTTCAAGGATGTGTTCTTTATTTATTTCCACGGAATTATTTAGGTCGGCAATTGTTCTCGCGACCTTAAGTACCTTATGGAAAGATCTTGCAGAAAGACCAAGCCTATCCGCCGCCTGCTTCATTATATCCTTTACCTCCTCTGATAACACCAAATACGCCTTTATATCCTTTGCGCTCATCTGTCCGTTTGCTATAGTCTTTGACTTTTTAAATCTTTCTTTTTGAATTCTAACCGCTTTGTTGATTCTGCCGCGTACGCTCTTTGACTCCTCAAGCTTTTCCGTGCCGACAAGTTTTTCTGTTTTTACGGCAGGAACATCCACGTGAATATCTATTCTATCCAAAAGAGGTCCCGAAAGTCTTTTCTGGTAACGGAGTATCTGCTGGGGAGTACATATGCATTCCCGTGTAATATCTCCAAGGTATCCGCATGGACACGGATTTGCAGCTGCTACAAGCATGAAATCTGCGGGAAAACTGATTCTCTGTTTTGCTCTTGAAATCGAAACTACACCATCCTCCAAAGGCTGTCTTAACGCTTCAAGAACACTTCTTGAAAATTCCGGGAACTCATCCAAAAACAAAATCCCTCTATGGGCAAGAGAAATCTCCCCAGGCTTCGGGTTTGCAGATCCGCCAATAAGTCCGACGTAGGAAGTCGTATGATGGGGGCTTCTAAAAGGGCGCGTTACTATAAATTGATTTCCATTTAAAAACCCCGAAATGCTGTATATTTTAGTTACCTCCAGCGCTTCGTCAAAGGACAAAGGGGGGAGAAGAGATGGAATTGTCTTTGCGATTAAAGTTTTTCCCGAACCGGGAGGACCTTTTAGCAAAATGTTATGCCCGCCTGCAACGGCAACTTCGACTGCTCTTTTTACCGCCTCTTGTCCTTGGATGTCCTTTAGGTCATATTCGTAAACACTTTCCTCTTGAATATCCTCGAAATTAATCGGCTCTACCTTCTCCAATTTTATCTTTCCGTCCAAAAATAAAACCATATTCTTGAGATTATCGACAGCGTAAATTTCAATTCCCGAAACTAGTGCCGCTTCCGCTTTGTTTTCGATGGGCACGAATACTTTTTCAAAGCCCTTCCTTTTTGCAAGTAAAATTGCGGGTAAAACCCCTCTTGTAAGCCTGAAACTGCCATTTAATGAAAGCTCTCCTATAAAAAGGGAATTATCAATGTTTGCGGAAATTTCACCGGAGGCGGCGATTATCGATACTGCTATAGGCATATCAAAGCTAGAGCCCTCCTTCGGGAGGTCAGAAGGCGCTAGATTTACGGTTATTCGTTTAACAGGGAACTCTGCGCTGCTGTTTTTAATAGCCGAACGGACTCTCTCCCGCGCCTCCTCAACGGCCTTATCAGGAAGACCCACAATCGTAAATGAAGGAAGGCCGTTTAATATGTCTGTTTCAACTTCGACCAAAAACCCGTCAACGCCGATAACAGCAGACGACATCACTCTTGAGACCATAAGAATAGTATTAAGCCTGCCCTGAGTGAAGTCAAGCAACGCATGACTGAACCGAATGGGTATAAAGTATTAAGCATCAACCCCAATTAATCGGAGTCAAGTATTTAGGTCTATGCGGTTGTGCTAAAATGTGCTAACTAGTTTCTAGTTACTAGTATCTAGTTTTCTAAACTGTGGATCCTGTTGACCAAATAAAACAAAAAATTGATATCGCGGATTTAATCTCCGAATACGTCCCGCTAAAAAGGGCCGGGGCGAATTTTAAGGGCCTTTGCCCGTTTCACGGCGAAAAAACACCCTCATTTGTCGTTTCCTCAGAACGCCAGGTCTGGCATTGTTTTGGGTGTTCAAAAGGAGGAGACCACTTTACTTTTATAGAAGAAATTGAGGGCATAGACTTTTCTGAAAGCTTAAAGCTTCTTGCCGAGAAAGCCGGAGTAAAACTCACTTCGACTCCATTTAGAACTAAAATTGAAGAGGAAAAAAATATCTTATATGAAATAAATCACGTCTCTTCCCAATTTTATAATTATATATTAAAAAATCATTCCGCGGGAAAAATTGCACATTCTTATCTAACAAAAGACAGGGGGGTTAGCGAAAAATTACTATCTTCTTTTTCCCTTGGATATGCCCCAAACACATTTGATTCTCTAATAAATTATTTAACTAAAAAAAAGGGGTACCAAAAAAACCAAATAGTTGCCGCCGGCCTTGCGACGGAGAGAAACGGCAGGGTTTTTGATTTTTTCAGAAATAGAATAATTTTCCCTATTCACGACCCAAGAGGAAATATCATCGGTTTTTCAGGGAGAATACTTGATGGAAAAGAAATAAACGGACCCAAATATATTAATACCCGCGAAACTTTAGTTTATAAAAAGGCTTATTCTCTATACGGCATTCATTTTACTAAGGAACACATTAAAAAGGAGGGAAAAGCAGTTCTTATGGAAGGAGAATTTGATGTTTTGTCCTCAATTGCGAATGGAATATTAAATGTGGTTGCGATAAAAGGAACTGCTCTAACTCCCGAGCAAATAAATCTTCTGAAAAGGTATACAAAAAAAATAGTTTTTTGCTTTGATACGGATATTGCCGGAATTGAAGCACAAAAAAGGTCCATCCAGCTTATTGAGCAGGAGGGAATTTCCGCGGGCGTTGCTATTCCGCCTCACGGCAAAGACCCGGACGAGCTTTTACGGACTAATCCTACCGAATTCAAACTTGCGCTAAAAAACGAAAAAAGCGTTTTTGATTTTATAATCGACCAGGCACTAAGAGAAGAAAATGCAAAAAATGTTGAGGGGAAAAGAAATATCTTAAAAAAAACGCTTCCATTTTTGTCCTCAATTGATAATGAAATAATTAAAGAACACTACGTTAAAAAACTTTCAAATTTAATTGACGCGTCTTTCGAGTCGGTCGCAGCAGAGCTTGAAAAAATTCCCCAGCAGCAAGTTTTACCTCCCAAAAAGGTAGAACAGATACAAAAAAACAGAGAGGAAGCGCTCGAACAGCATCTTTTGGGACTCATCGTACAAGCTGATAATCCCTATGAAGCGCTCGTCCTATCTGAATCACTTATAAAATTGAGCCATTTTAAGTCTTTAGCACACAAAAAGGTGTTTGAAGAGCTAGGAAAGTACTTTAAAACAAACAATAAATTCGACCCTAAAAAGTTTGCAAAAAGCCTCTCAAGCGAGCTTGAAACTACATTTGATTTGGCTTTTTTAAAACCCTTACCCAAATTTGAAAGTGATATAGCAAGAACTAAAGAGCTAGAACATACGGTCAAAGAAATAATCAAACTGCATTTTAAAAGAAAATTGAGGGAATTGTCTGACAAAATGAAAGGAGAAGATGAAAAGAATAATGAAGAAGAAGTGGGTAGACTGCAGGAGGAATTTACAAAGATAGCTGGCGAGCTAAAACGAGCTTCTTCTTCGTGATTGAATAGTATACGTATTTCAGTTAAAATATAGGCTACTATGCGCGCGGGTACTATTAAAAACGAACATATTGACGAATTATTAAAAGATGCTAAAAAAAAGGGGTATATAACTCAGGACGAAATACTAAAAAAGTTCGCAAAGCCTGAAAATCATATAGACGAGCTTGACTACCTTTACGACCAGCTGATTAGAAAAAATATCGATATTTTTGAAAGCGTTGACCAGGAAAAAGAAGCAAAACACTCAATTGAGGATTTAGAAAAAGAGCTTGAGTCTTTAAACCTTTTGGGGGGAGCGGCAGTCTCAGACCCTGTAAGAATGTATCTTAAGGAAATCGGAAGAATTCCTCTTTTAACTTTTGATGAAGAAGTAGATTTAGCAAAAAGAATTGAAAAGGGCGAGGAAGCTGCTCGTAAAAAATTAGTCGAATCAAACTTAAGGCTTGTTGTCTCAATTGCAAAAAAATACGTGGGAAGAGGAATGACGCTTCTCGACTTAATTCAAGAGGGAAACCAAGGGTTAATCAGAGCGGTTGAAAAATACGACTGGAAAAAAGGCTTTAAATTCAGTACATATGCCACGTGGTGGATACGACAAGCTATAACCCGGGCGATAGCTGATCAGGCTAGAACTATTAGAATCCCAGTTCACATGGTTGAAAATATTAACCGCTTTATGCGCGTTCAGCGTAGGCTTATGCAGGAATTGGGCCGCCAGCCGACACCTGAGGAGATAGCAACTGAGCTTGAGATAGAGCCTGAAAAGGCACGCGAGATCATAAAAATTTCCCAACAGCCGGCCTCACTCGACACGCCCGTTGGCGACGAGGAGGATTCATATCTTGGAGACTTTATATACGACGTGACCGCACCAACTCTATTTGATACGGCAAGCCGCGGTCTTCTAAAAGAACAGCTAGGTTCTGTTCTGGGAACGCTTTCTGACAGGGAGAAAAGGGTTCTTGAGGAGCGCTTTGGACTCAGGGACGGAAAGCCAAAAACACTTGAGGAGGTTGGAAAAATGTTTGCCGTAACACGCGAAAGAATACGTCAAATTGAGGCAAAAGCTCTGAGAAAACTGAGACATCCAAGTAGAGGAAACAAGCTCAAGGATTACCTTGAGTAATCGTTTAATAAGTCCACAATCAAAATAATATTTACTATTTTGGTTTGCAGACTCTGCACTCGTCGGTCATCATGTGAGCATATATACCGTAAACTGCTGCGAGTCCTACGAGTATATAGACTATATTTGTAAGACCAAATCCTCCGAATATCGTATCGACCAGATTGAAATTAAATAGACCGACCAAACCCCAGTTAATACCTCCTACCCAGAGAAGTGTCATTGTAGTAATGTGAAGCGCCTTCATAAATTCTCACCTCCTTTAGAATCTCTTAACGAGATTTTTGAGTTCTAGAGATTCTTAAGTCCTCCAGCAAATGCTCCGTGAACCGTCTATGAATAATAGAGAAAGGCGAACGGTAAATTGCGGAGGGCCCCCTCTTAATTTTCAATTAGCGAAAACTGTATTCTCGCTACCTCCAGTAAGACATGAAGAAGATTTTTAGTCAAGATATAAAACTGAGACAAAAAGCATATATGTGAGCAAGGCCTTTCCAAGTTCAAAAATATTTTGTATAATGTGATACTTTCGAAAATGAAAGTGGATTGTGTTTTTACAAAACATATTCCCCTGTAGCTCAATGGCCCGCCTGCAGAAGCTATCGCTTCAGCGATTGCGGGCAGGTAGAGCAGGAGTAAACATATGTCAAAGTTTTATTACACATATGTTCTAAGAAGCTTAAAAGATAGAGAATTATACATCGGTTGGTCGGATGATTTGAGGCAACGAATCAAAGCTCATAACAGCGGTAATGTTGAAGCGACTAAGGGCAGGTTGCCGATGAAACTAGTATATTATGAAGCTTGTTTAGTTGAGAAAAGTGCAATAAAGAGAGAGAAAGCATTGAAGACGGGTTTTGGAAGAAAATATTTAAGAGAAAGATTGGGTGAATAGAAACTCAGCTCCCCTGTAGCTCAATGGTAGAGCAGGAAGCTGTTAACTTCAAGGTTTGAGGTTCGAATCCTCACGGGGGAGCTGAGTTTCTATCATAGCTCAATGGCCCGCCTGCAGAAGCTATCGCTTCAGCGATTGCGGGCAGGTAGAGCAGGAAGCTGTTAACTTCAAGGTTTGAGGTTCGAATCCTCACGGGGGAGCAAGGTACAATTCTGCACCTTGCTTCGCCAAGAAGTAAGGAAAGAATTTACCGCAGCCAGGCGCCGACTGGTGCCTGCGCTAATTTATGTCATGGTATTTTATTACGTTTACATTCTCTATAACAAACTCAAGAATTTTATTTATATCGGTTATTCAGAAAGAACGAATTTAAGGTATCTGACACTGGTTATTTTGTGTATTGCAATGGAAATACCGATAAAGAAGCCTTTGACGGCAAGCTGGATTTGACACTTCCTTTTGACAGAGTTAAATTACTTACTGGTTCTGACGCTAGAAATACACCTTTGAATGGGAAACTCTCCAGGCTAGCCCACATAAGTATGGAGGTTAAGGAGCCCTCCCAGAACTACTGCAGATCCCCGCAACAAATCCCCAGTAAGGCTCTTGAAGCTAAATACAAGTGGGCTATGTCACCAGAGGCTGAAAAGTGGCACACAAGGCGACACAGGGGGTTAGTTGGTGGTTTTATCTTTACTCGAAGTAGCTTCCTCTACATTTTTGGCTATCTCAGTAACACACTTTTCTTCCGACAATAAGCCAGTTAGTTCTCTACTTTTGACCAAACTCTTAACTCCACTCCAGAAGTCTGGTTTTAACTCTAAAACAAAAGCCAATACTTCTTTCCCTGGAATCCATCGCCAGTTCTTATCCTTAATCACTTTATCAAATGCAGCTTTCAAAGCTTGATCATCAAAACTAAACGATGCCACTTCATCTTTCCAAGTCTTCAAATCATCTATGGGATTCTTCTTAATGATTCTGTCGACGCTGTAATGTCTTAGTTGATTTTTGACGATACTTTTATGCACCTCTTGAAAGAGGTTGTCTTGTTTCTCAATCACTTTTTCCCAAAACTGATCAAATCCAGACTTACCTTCTACTGCTACAATAAGTTTATTTAGTAGATCTGGGGATAAGAACATGTTTTCTAATTCCCAAAACATCCAGTAGTGTAATCCTTGATCAGAAGTTTCAGTTTTGCTCGGTGGGTATTTATCAACTGAATCGATTAGTTTGTCTCCATCTAGAATGACATGTAATTCTATTGGTATTGGTTCGGAGGAAGTAACTTTGACTCCCTCCACCACTGCTTCTGCGCTTCTTCTATTATCTGCGAATGACCAATACCTATTTTTGATACTCTTACCAAAAACCCATTCTAAAACAGTTGGTGTTGTGGGGGCGTCAGCACCTTTAAGTGCTGTGGTGGGTTCATTTTCTGCGCAAATCCACTTTGCAGTGAACACAGAAGGGTCAACAGGTAAACCTATTTCATCAAGTGCCTTTTTCAGATCACTACTTGACTTTATATTAGTAACATTTCCTCTATCCAATAAAACAATGTTTGCGCTTATGAAGCTTTGTAGTATTTCTCCTGAATGTGTGGCAATTATGACTTGGTTTTTTTCGCCAATGATCAATATAAGCTCGCACAGTTTTTTTAGCTGACTACTATGCAAATGTAGTTCGGGCTCATCTATGAGAATTACTTTATCCTGGTCGCTCTGGACTCTTCTTAAGAAGGCATAGAAATATAGATATTCCTTTTCTCCTGAACTAAGATTATTGATTTGCACCTCACGATCTCTGTAGTCGGTGAAGTAGATAGGATTTTGTGAACGCTTGAGATCTAGTTCTATATCTTTCTCAAAATCTACGAGACCTTCCTTGTAGCTAGTCAAAATCTCTTTTGCGATGTCTTGACTCTTAGTTAATTCCTCGACTTTTTCCCACAAATCCTTCAAGATTGCTTGTGTAAACTCTAGTGAGATGTCAATTTCTGCTCCTGGTTCAGGCATCGATATATCTTTTGAAAAAGCTGGGATAGGGCTATTTGCAACAGAAGCCATATTGACCCTTCTGTCAGAGGTAATAAACCGCACTCTTTCTTGAAGTACTTGGGGGTTTTGCCAAACTCCAGCGTTTCCTTGTCTGCGGTAAGAAGAGATAGATTCGCTCCCATCTATCTCTTTGCATGTGACCTTTGTTAGCTCATCGCCTTCTTTTTGGTATTTTGATAGTGCTTCTGGATCTAGTCCAACACTCGTATTTCTGGCTATGCCATCGATCATGCGCAGCAGAGAGGTCTTTCCACTGCCGTTTTTACCTATAACCAAATTAACCCCTGGGTTGAACTCCATCTCCTCGTTGAACCCTAAGTGTCCGTACCAATCTAGTTTGATTTTGCTTATGTAAAACATATTTTTATTCTCCATAATTTGCTGGGTATTTAAACCCAATAGAGTCAAACGGAATGTGTGCATTTGATTCCTCTTTTTTGGGAGGAAAAATCCAGCACGACAACTCTGTATATCTCACATGTTTGGGGTTGCGATGTACTGTGACTCTTTCTCTTTTTCTTCTGCCAAATACATTCCATCCATCACGAACCCCTTTTTCCCAGCATAACCAATAAGGATTGTATTTTGCTTTTGTCCCATCGGTATATGTGGCGACGCAGTAAAATTTGTTTTCACCCTCTTTTAGTGGGTAAGGGTTCTTTTTCTTCCCAGTGCTATCCACAAGTTCTAGTTTTGTTATGTTGTAGTCATTTTTGATGATTTCTCTGAATTTCTCTGACTCTATTGAGAAAAGCTTGGTTATTATTTTGAGCTTTCTAGTACTCTTGTTGCGATAGAGCCATGTCGCTACTAAAAATCCAAACGCAACATAGAGAAAAGGTGGAATTATAATTTTCAGGACTTCAATTGTCATAGTTATTTTTCCTTTTAACAAAACTGCCCAATTAAGGGCAGTTAGATAGTCATTCTAGTTAGAAAAGTCTTGGTTACACTTCTTTGGTAACCAAGACTTCTTCTCCTAGCATGTCAATGATTTTAACTGCCACTTTGATTGGCTTTATCTTTATTTTTAACATAAAAATAACTTTCTTAAGATTGATATCTTATTTCGACTTTTTCGTCTTCAACTATTTTAGATATTACATTTTGTAGAATATCGTTTACTTTTTTCATACTTTTATCAATTTCGTATATCCCAGCCTTTTTATTCCATTTTTCGTCTTCAGTTAGGAAATTACTTGAATTTAGTGTTTTAGGATAGGGCATTCGGTTATGGTATAAGTTTGCAATCTCTTGTTTTTTCTTTTCTGAAAAAAGTGGTGTTTCTATCAAGTGGAAGTATTGTGGTGCGCAGTGTCCGCCAGAACCCCCCACGCCAATTGAATCTATCATGCCTTTAAAACGCCAATAAGCAAGGAAGCACCTGATAAAAATGGAGTCAATTAAATCTTTTTTCTGCTTATATATTCTAATTCCATGATAGTTGGTAGCAATATTATCAACCTCGTCACATACAACAAAACTTCGCCCTTTTAAGAACCCTTCACCACCAAAGATAATATCCCCGTCTTTTATTGTTTTAAGTTTTTTAGATGTGCCAATGAAGCTAGATCTGATAATAGTTCCAAACTCCGAAATATCAGTAGGCGTGACTAGTTCATAAAATCCTTCTTTATAGGTGTCGCTATTTAAGCGAGTGCCAAGACCTTTTATCTCTAAACTTGTCCCTCTTGCCCATTTGTATCCTCGATCAATAAGGTTTATGTGTCCGTTTTTGTAATTGGTAACAAGAAAGTTCATTTTTTGAAAAGACTCTGAATATACACCAACATCAAGTCGACCCATAGATTTAACCTCTTGAATACTAGGATGGTGGTATTTAAAAGGATTATCTTTTTGGTTATTCATTAATTCATTGTCAATTCTGGAAAGTATTTCGTTATTTTTGTTCTTGATTTCAATTTGTTTATTCACAATTGCGTGAGCTAATATTTCGATATAATCGATAATTTGTTGGCTGTTGGTTTGATTGGGAAAGGGGATTTTACACTTTAAAAATTTCGTCCCAGCATGTCGAATTGTGGCGCCTTTTGGAACCAAAGCGTCTAGTTGATCTTTGAACACTTTATTTTTAAGAAACGCTAATAGGTAGTACTTATGATTACTTATTGGCAATCTATATATTGCTCCTGAATACATAAAATTAGGATAGTCTTCATCTAAAATAATAGCCTCTCCTATGTTTGAGTCTTTGGTTATTAGAATGTTTCCCGCCTTCAAATGGTATTGCTTAAACGCATTTGGATTAACGGGCACATAGCTGTCGATTTCAAGTTGAGGTAGGAAACTATGTTCTTGAAAGGCTTTTGATCTTAGAAAATAATGGTTAGAGTTGGATATATAACTATCTGATCCAACCTCAATACCTTTATCTGAATTCCTTAATTTTCTATCTAATAAATCTTTAACTTTTTTAAAATGGCGATTTTTAAACGTAAGAATACTCAATTGATGTGGCGAGAGTTTATTGATGCTAGCTAGATCATTGAAAGATACAGATTTCATATTACTTTTTAGAAATGAAAAGGTCTTGTAAAGTTTTCTCTTGACCTAAACACCAGTCTTTAAAATTAAAAATTGTTTCTGTAAATTCCTCATCAAGTTTTGGACTACCTTGTTCGTCCAGTTCAATTTCAAAAGAGCTATCGTTAATCTTATAGATTTGATTAAAGTATTTAACTCTTTTGGAAGTTCTAACCTCATATCCCACCCTTTTAATATCTTTAATGAAAATATCGTAATTATTTTTTTGTAGTTTGCGTAAGTCTGATTCGGAAGGTTTATACGCAACAATCAAAGTTGTATTTACACCCGTATCAGCAAAGACGTTGGCTGGAAGGTCAAATAAAGCTACAATTCTCATTTTTTGCATGAGCCACTCTCTTGCTTTTTGCCACCTGTCAATAGAGGCTATTGAGTTAGATACAATAATTCCCATCCGACCATTTTCTTTAAGTATTCGGTATGCGTTTTCAAGAAAAACTATTCCTAAATCTATCCAGTTTCCACTTCTTGCATCATGCCACAATTCATACATCTCAATAATCTCTTTTTCTCTTGTGTTCTTGGGTTGGTATTTTCTATTTTCACCGAAGGGTGGATTGGTTAATACTACATCGAATTTTTTCAATTTTGTCTGATCTTTCCAGTTATCCCAATTACCTCTTTTGTGTAAGTGGGATTGTAACTCCACCAAGCTATTTCTATCATCAAATTTCCAAGTAATTGAACCCAAGTCGGGTTTATATTTCAAAACTGCATTACCATCTCCATTAAGTAACATATTTAACTGTGCCAGCATGACCATCTGCTCGTCATTATCTAAGCCATACATATTTTTATCGTCCAGCTTGCTATTGGAGTTGACATAGGAAATTGATAAAAAGTCTGCAATTCCAGCAGTCGGATCGATAACTCTTTCAGTGCTTCTTGGGTTGACTATTTGGACAAGAAAATCTATCAATGGTAGAGGAGTAATAAATTGACCCTTGTCTGCCTTTGAAAATTCGTTAGCAAATTTGTAAAAGACTATTTGATATAAATCTGTCTTATGAGATTTTACAAAGCTATAGTCCTGTAATTGCTCCACGACTTCACTAATTATTCTGACGTGGCTTTCGCTTTTCCAGTTAATGGTCTCTGTATCGTCGCGTTTTAGGATATAGTGGTATATTTCTGAAGCCTCGTTATAAAGACTTCTCATTCTATCTAGAAATCCCTGGATAACGTCATCTCCAAGTGTAGTGAAGTTTTTTTCTTTATCAGAAATATAGAAAAGTAAATCTATTTTCTCTTTTTCTGGTCTGCTTTTATAGAAATCAAGATAGCTACTACTTTTTTCGCTTCGTTTTTCGTCGTGAATTTTAAGCGCAAGGATTTGGATCAAAATTTCATAACCTCTTTGGCTTTTCATACCGACTTTATCCATTACTCGTAGTATTTCAGATATTCCATCGGTCAATTGTTTACTATAAATTCCTGTAACTACGTCTAGGTCATCAACTGTTCTCTTTGACCTGTCTATTTCTACATTTGTTACCCTTTTTTGTAGTTGGTTAAACGAAGGTATCTTCTTATAAGAGTCTGGAAGGTGGAGTGAGAGTTCCTTGGTTCCACTTTTATCACCCTTACTATTGTGTAGTTCGTCTAACCTAAGATATAAGCCGTTTTTTTTCTGGAATAGGTATAGTCTTTCTTCGTCATACAAAATTCCTAAGCAAAAGTCACTTTCTGATTCTTTTAACGCTGGTTTTAATTGTTGGTTATAAACAGCCTCTGTATCTTTTGAATCTTCTTTTTTAAATTCAATAACACCGACAAGGTGTTTTCTTAACCAGTCCAGAGAGGTTTGATTATTATTTTTGTGCCAGTCTTCGTATATCTCAAACCACTTAATATCATCAAAAATAGCCCCATCAAACTTTATTGGTGCCGAGTTTTTATTCCCCTTTGGGAAGTATACTTCTGACCCTAAGTAATCCTTTTGATATAAACCAGAGTGTATTAGAGAATAAAATAGTTGCCATTTATAATATTCTTCGTTTGGTAAATTTTTAGAATTTTTGATTCGATATTTCTGTGAGAGAGTAAGATTTACGGGCACTATTGCAGTAAATTCAGATTGGTTGGAGTATTGTTTATCAAATTCTTGTTTTGATTGAAGGAAGGTTTTCATATCTACTACCATTATTAAACATTTAATGACAGACGTCAATGACAGTTGTGACTATTGTTTTCCTAAACCCTAATATTAAGTGCTAAATTGCAAAAATCGGTTCACTTCTTTATTTGTAAATTCAGGGTATTCCAATTCACTTGCCCAGTCTGTTCTTCGGAAAACATACCATCGTTCGAGCCAAAATTAAAGTATGACACCTACGAGGTGGCGAACGCGGACCTTTACCTTTTGTCTGATGTATCGCAGAGAAAAGCAATCGAGAAGATCAGGAACTATTCAAAAGAAGCAGAAAAGTTATCTGGGCATATCTAAATACTCCTTGACTAAGAACAGGGCTTGCTATATGATATTTACATATATGTGTAGGACTTGTGGGTGTTCTTTCCGCTCAAGAGATTTTGGTAATATCGAACGATTCGTTGAACCTTGTATCCTATTACTCCTCTTAAAAGGCGCATCGCATGGCTATGGCTTAATGGAAGATTTAGAAAAGCATTGCGGAGAAAAAGTAGATATTGGGAATTTATATAGAACATTGCGAAGAATGGAGGCAAGAGGATGGATAGAGTCTTCCTGGGATAAAAATGAAGCTGGCCCCGACAGAAGAGTATATTCAATCACACAAGACGGGAAAGAATTTTTAGAGGTTGCAGTTTCTTCTCTTGGCAAAACAGATAAACTTATCCATCGCTTTTTAGAAGGTTATCAAAGTCACAAAAACTTATGAAGCTTGCCATCATTCTTTCGACAAAACATGAAGAAACAAATTGGAACGCGCTTCGCTTTGCCAATTTGGCGCTAAGTAAAGGCGACACTGTTACCCTGTTTCTTACGGGGGAAGGTGTGGAGTACGAAAAGGGCAGTTCTTCTCAATTTAACATCAAAAAACAGGTTGAAAAATTCCTGCAGTCAGAGAACGCAAAGATTGTGGCCTGTGGTACATGTATAGCAATACGTAAACAAGGCAGTAGCAAAGAATGTCCCGAAGGCGAGATTGAGGATTTATACAGACTGGTTTCTGATAGCGACAAGGTTCTTACGTTTTGAAAGAAGGAGTTTTATGGACTTTGATTATACAGTTAATACAGACAAATCTTTTGACGAAGCGGTAAAAGCGGTTGAAGATGAAACAAAGAGCGCCGGATTTCGCGTCCTTTATATCCATGATGTTGCCGCCACCCTGAAAGAAAAGGGCTTTGAGATTGAACCATTTAAGATAATTGAGGTTTGCAATGCAAAAAGCGCTTATAAGGCATTACAGGCTGATATAAAAATTGGGCTATGTTTACCCTGCAAAATAAATGTCTATCAAAAAGAGGGAGCAACTTATATTTCGGGAATGCGTCCAGTTATCCTACCGCAGTTTTTCCCCGAGGCGGACCTTGGGAATTTACCGGAAGAAGTTGATGAAATCATCAGAGGGATTATTGATAAAAGTAAGTAGCTTAAATCACAAAATCTGCGGGGTCTTGTTTTAGCGGCCTAAGTTTGCGAAGAGTGCGAGGAGATTTCCGGCGGCATCAGTTGCTAAGATTTCGTATCCTTCTTCATCATAGATTCCCTGCCAACTTGGAGGAACTGGAATGCTGCAGGTGTTTAGATCGCCACAGTTTGGTTCATCAATTAATATGGTTGCTTTCCCTACCTCTTTTCCTTTTACTCTAACTGTGACATCAATAGGTCGTACGTCCTGCGCTCCCGGTGCGCTAACTATGATAATGCTTGCCTGGCTAGGATCTGCTACTTCGTTATAGTTAGTATCACGAAATTCAAACGTACCGGAAGGAGCTCTTGTTTCCTCTTCAATTGTAATTTCTGTAGCTTCCCGCGTGGAGGTATTGCTTTTAGGTCCAAATGGGGTTTGGTTGAGAAAATATACGGCCGCAACAATAACGACCAACACGATCCCGCCAATGATAAATAGATTATTTATATTTAATTTCTCTTTTTGGGAGGCCATCAACTTAACTATAAAAGAGCATATTATATTTGTCAAATTTGCTGAGCTCACGCTTGTAGAAAGGTCGTTTTTTACGCCCGGTGAGTCCGCTTTGGCTTGGTTTTGTTTCTATGCGTGAGTATGCCCTGAGCCTCCACAGCCGTCTTCCATGTTCCAAACTTCGGCAATTTGTTCTGCGGTAAAGTTTTTCTCTGTTATTAAATATTTCGCCTGACCTTCAAAAGCAGTCCATCGCCAACATCTGCAGCAGCAAGGTCCGCCCTCTTCGGACATTTCCATAGCTTTCTCATAATCTGCTTGCTGTTCAGTCGTTAAGGCGATTGATTTTTGATAGTCAAATAGTTCTTTCGCAAGATGAACTGGAATATTATATGGATCTTCTGGAATTTGAGAGATGTCAGAATATTTTTTTAGTTCTTCTACCTGTTCTTGATAACGGTGGAAGTCCATCGCACTACAGCAAGAACCCTGGATAAAATCTTCGTCTAAAAAATTATCAATGCTTGCTGATTGCAGTCCGCAGTAGCTATTTGTAGACGATTTTGTATTTGCAAGAAAATCAAAAGCTTCTTTGCCGCCCGCGGCAAAAGCGAATTTAGATGGGAATTCTCGCAAAGCCTTTTGTGTCTGAGTGAACTCAAAACCTTTGACAATAATTATGCCACTAATAAGAGCAATAACTGTCATAGTTAGGATGGAAAGGGGGGAAGAGGATTTCATTTTATAAGTATAAAATTTCGGGCTGCCTTTTTCAACTTTAATACAGGGAAAAATATTTACCAGAGGCCGAAGTTCTATAATTAAGTGCAACCCCCTAGAATTAATCTAGGGAGGTGAGCAAGAATTAAACGATACAAACAATTAACAGATGCCGAACGGGATTTACTCGCGAAATGGAAGGCGGAAGGGGTAT
>Ga0210057_1003319_pt1 | contig 22296 bp, 23 predicted proteins | sample CryGeyCG2114_010_2_FD_183968 | JGI IMG/M metagenome (GOLD analysis project Ga0210057, IMG submission 183968) | Groundwater microbial communities from aquifer - Crystal Geyser CG10_big_fil_rev_8/21/14_0.10 (SPAdes) (version 2) | ecosystem: Environmental > Aquatic > Deep subsurface > Groundwater ...
AGTCCCCAAGAAACTCTTTCCAGTTTACCTACTTGAAACTGAATGGAGATTTAACCACAGGACTGATATACTAAAAAGCATAAGAAGACTAGTTCTGAAATATAAAAGGTCTCATAGTTCGTAAATATCTAGTCTAGACCCCTTTGGAAATATCTTCTACAATACACGCAACCACGCTCCACTAGCGGGGCGCCGGTTCAGCTTTTACAAGTTGGTTTTAGTATATATCGTGGCGCCTGCCGCGCACCCGAAGCCAGCCGACAGGCGCCATGGTGACTAAGTTTCCTTCAGAGTCACAACGCTTCATTTTTCACCTACTTACGCCTCCTGTCAAGCCTCGTGTATACTAAAGGAATGATTATCTTGGGTATTGACCCTGGCACGGCTACTACGGGATATGGTGTACTGAGTGTAGATGGCGACAGGTTCGAAACACTCGCCTTTGACCTGATTGAAACCTCTAAAAACGGCAGGCCGGAGAAGCGCCTTTCAGTCATCCACGAAGAGCTTTTGAATATCATAAGCCAATTTACCCCCCACGTTATGGCAATTGAGAAAGTGTTTTTTGCAACAAACAGAAAGACAGCCATTAGGGTCGGTCAGGCTCAGGGGGTGATGTTGCTTGCTGCTGCTCATTTTGATATTCCGGTTGTTGAATATGCTCCAGGTACCATAAAAAAAGTGGTTGGTGGAAATGGTAAGGCCGACAAAAAACACATGCAACGGTCGCTAAGGCGTATGTTTGGGGCACACATCAGAAGCAAGAAGAAGGGCAGGACGCATTTTGATAATGCAGCCGATGCACTTGCCGTGGCTCTGTGCCACGCATGCCATGAAATGAAAATAGACATGACAACAATAAACCAAAATAGCGATGGTAGAGCTTAAGCCCGTTGGAGAGGTTGTCCACTTTTATAAAAATATTAGCGTTGCAGTTATAAGGTTAACTGCAACGTTGGAAGTGGGGGAGGTTGTTCGTTTTGAGCGAGGGGGCGAGGAGATCGGAACTCAAGAAATCTCTTCAATGGAGCTTGATCACACCCCGGTTCAGTCGGCTAACAGAGGACAAGAGGTGGGGATTAGGGCAGAGTATAGGCTTCGCCCAAATGCTAAAATCGAAAAATTTGTCAAAAAGTAAAGTTGACTGGCGGCATGCGCCCGACATTTCCGAGCGTGTAGCTCGGCTTATAAGTTTAGTGAGTATCGACTGGGTAGACCCGGACAGGATTTACTGTTTCCGCTCCACTGGCTCTCGGGCTCGGGCGATAGCGAGAATTTGGGGCCTTCAGAAAGTGTGGCAGCAGGCACTAGACACCTCTCCAGCGTATTGCCTGGAGGTCTTATCTGAAAGCTTTGACAACTTGAGCCCTGAAAAGCAGGATGAAGTTCTTCTACATGAGATTGCCCATATCCCGAAAACATTTTCCGGCGCTTTGCTGCCACACACCATGCATGGTAAAGGTAGTTTCCATTCAAAACTTGGTCAGCTGATTACTTTGTACAAAAAACGCGTATGAAAGTAACCCTGCTCCACGGAGAGAATATCGCCAAGCTTGAAGAGCGCAAAATTAAAATTATTGACTCACTTAAAAAGCGCGGGTGGGCAGTCACATATTTAGATGGTCAGGCATTGAGTATCCGCGAGGCGATGAGGGCAGAAGGGCTTTTTGGTTATGATTACTTGTACATAAGTACGGCAACAATATCCGATGGAGACCTGGCATGGCTGAGGGAGCAAGCTAGTTTTTTGCCGGGTAATCTGCTGTTTATAAGCCACAAGACTTTGCCAAAAAGTTTTGTAAACAAGTTACCACAAGAGACTAACGTAGAAGAATTTCCGGCGCCAAAAGTCTTGTTTCGCTTCTTAGATTCGTTGTATCCGGGGAGCGCAATCTCTACAACTACATTGGATGACGTTTTGAAAAGTACTCCTTTGGAGCTTTTACTAGCAATGCTTGGTAGGCAGTTAAAGGATTTGTACATTACCAAAAAGGGCACTAATGTGAGTAATATGCCTAGTTGGAAAAGGAGGAAGCTGGAATATATTTCCAATCGATTTGTTGAAGGACAGGTGGAAGCAGCCCTATCTGACCTTTCGCAACTCGACCATGACATAAAAGTAGGCAAAGAAGACTTCAAGATGGGACTCGAGCGGTTTATAGTGAACCTTACCAATGCTTAACCCTAAAATATTCAAAGCTTACGACATTCGAGGAGTGGTCCCTGACGAGCTAGACGAGGACGGGATTTCTGAAATCGCAAAATCGGTAATTACACTTTTTGGGCCAAAGAGTATCCAGGTTGGCAGAGATATGCGCGTGTCTTCCGAAAGCCTTCACGAGGCTTTTTCTCGCACCCTCCTGGACTACGGAGTGGATGTGGTGGACCTGGGGACCGTATCAACCGACATGCTCTATTTTGCAGCCGGAACGGCTGAGCACGATCTCGCGGTTACAATCAGTGCATCCCACAACCCAAAGCAGTTTAATGGGCTAAAAATAGTGAAAAAAGGGGCCGTTGGTGTGAGTGGAGAGACAGGTATATATAAGCTGCGCGACATTGCTCTCAAAAAGAGCTTTGTGAAAAAGACCGGTAAAAAGGGGAAGCTAAGCTCAAGGGATATTATGGACGACTGGGTTTCTCACGTATTGTCTTTCGTTAATATTGACAAGTTGAGCAAGCTGTCGGTCGTCATTGATGCCGGAAACGGGATGGCCGGCCATTTTTTGCCACACATCGAAAGGTGGTTGCCTTGGAAAGTAGAACGGATGTATTACGAACTTGATGGTACGTTCCCAAACCATCCCCCGTCGCCGCTGGAAAAAGAGAATTTGCGAGATGTCATCAAAAAGGTCAAAGCCACGAAAGCCGACTTGGGAATGGCTTTCGATGGAGACGGAGATCGGGTCTTTTTGACTGATGAAAAAGGGCAGGTTCTTACCGGTACTGTGATGACGGCTATGATTGCTGATAATTTACTTAAGGAAGACTCTTGCAACACCGTGCTTTATAACGCGATAGTTGGCCGTATTGTCCCGGAAATTGTCACACTGCGCGGCGGAGAGCCTTGTCGCGTTAAAGTGGGACACGCAACTATTAAACAAAAAATGCGCGAGCATAATGCCATTTTTGCGGGTGAGCATTCTGGCCACTACTATTTTCGTGATAATTTCTTTGCAGATTCAGCAATAATTGCAGCTCTTCTTGTGACAGAGCTGCTTTCGCAAGAAAAAGTTCCCCTGTCTGTTCTTGCTCAAAAATATAAAAAATATTCTCAATCGGGGGAGCTAAACTTTAGGACCGACAGGAAAGAAAAAATTATTAAAGACGTTGAAAAAAAGTATAGTGTTGGGGCCAAGTCGGTTGACCACCTGGACGGCCTCTCGGTGTGGCTTGATACTTATTGGTTTAACCTCCGCCCCAGCAACACCGAACCCTTACTTCGTCTCAACGTCGAAGGAGATAACCGGAAAATAGTTGGGGGGGCTGCCAAAGACTTGACCAAATTTATCGCTTCACATGGGGCCGTCCGTGCGGCATAATGGACCAATGGCTGCCCACACGATACATATTCGCCACATTGACCGGTTCGACGAAAAGCTTGTGGGCAAAAGTTTAGTAGAAACAGGAGAGCTTGCGCACACAGGCTTTCCCGTCCCTCCTGGTTTTGTAGTTACTAAGCCGACTTTCAACTTTTTTTTGAGACACAACGGGATTTTCAGTAAGTTTTATGACATTTTAGAAGAAAGGGATTTGGCTAGCGGGCCTTCTCTTTTAAAAACCTCTCAAACGCTTCAAGCCCTTATTAAAGGTGCCCATATACCTGAGGGAGTCGCTCGCGAAGTGCGAGAAGGGTATTCGACCATAGGGCAAGGACACGTTTTGGTTAATGGGGTTCAAGTAAAAGGCGACGCGTCAGTTTTGGAAGAGGTAAAACTTGCGTGGGCACGGAACTTTGCCGCAAAAAACTTAAACGGCTTGGTAGAGACACCCGCCGTTTTGGTGCAGGTGTCCCTCAGCTTTGATACTCGTGGAGAAATTTTGACGGACGAGCTAGCTGTCAATGTTTATAAGGGTAAGCTTACGAGAGACGAGGAGAGGGAAATAAAAGATCTGGGGCTAGCTCTCCGGAGTCATTTCTACTTTCCCCAAGTCTCCGAGTGGGGGATTAGCCGAGGCAAGCCGTACCTTTTAAGCACTAGACCTGCTTCAGGGCGTCATCTGGAAGATGCCCCGCACAATGTGGGCGAGAAAGTACGTGATTATGTTTTTAGGGAGCAGCCTAGAAAAACTGCTACTAAAATATATATAAACCTGGAGGACAATGAACTGGACCCCGCCGAAGACCTCATGGACGGCGTCTTGAACGTATACCGTTCACCAAGACAAGAAGACAGAGTTGAAATGGAAGACAACATAAAGTATCACATCGTAGAGCGGATCGGGGCGATTAGTGAGCTGATGGCTCCCAGGCCTGTACTTTTTAGGCTATCTCAGGGCTTGAGTGACGGAGAGCTCGAAGCCTTATCCCTTGCTCGTAATAAGAACCACAACGTGTGGGCTATGCTGCCGAATGTTGTGCGAACAAGCGAGCTGGAGGTAGCCTTGAAGAGGGTCAAAAATACTCTTGACACTTCTAATACGTTTAAAATATGGCTAACTTTGGGCTCACCGTCAAATTTGTGGGAACTGCCGGAGTTTTTTTCGTTGGGGATTGACGGGGTAAGTATATGTGTAGACCCACTTTCAGAAGTGCTTGGCCAAGGGCTGGATTGGGCACTTCAAAACGCAGTAGTTTCTTGCCAGTATCATAGTGTCCCGGTTTTGGTGTATGGAGACCGTGTGTCTCAGTCAGACGAACTTCTTGAACGATTGGTTCTGCTCGGAGTGACGGGGGTAGCAGTCCACCCGCACGCAATTAGCCGAGTGCGAGATACGGTGGCGAACACCGAGCAGGCTATGATAAAGTGATATAGCTGCCATGGCAAAAATTGTACGGATTTGGGCTAGAGAGATTTTAGACTCCAGGGGTCACCCGACGGTGGAGGCCGGGTGTATGCTTGACACGGGCACGATTGCCATTGCGTCGGTCCCTTCCGGATCTTCCAAAGGCGCTTACGAGGCGCACGAACTGCGTGACAACGATGACAATCGTTACCGTGGCAAGGGAGTCCTCCGGGCTGTCCAAAACGTCAACCAAGTGATCGCCCCAAACTTGGTCAGCTCAAATATAAACCCCTTTAGCCAATACGAGATTGATAAACGCCTTCTGGAGCTCGACGGCACGAAGGACAAGTCAAATTTGGGAGCCAACAGCATACTTGCGGTGTCAATGGCGGTCTTGAAAACCGCGGCTATTGCAAACAATTCATCGCTATACGGCTGGGTTGGCCAAATTGCCGGTCAGCTCGGGATTACGACCGGGACGACCGTTCCAACTCCCATTTTTAACATGATAAATGGTGGTCTCCACGGGGCTGGAAACCTGGACTTTCAAGAATTTTTTGTCATCCCGGTAAGTAATAAGCCATACGCCCAAAAGCTTCAAATGGGGACCGAGATTTACATGGTGATAGGTGACAGCCTGGCGCGCCGTGGAGCCATTCATTCGGTGGGCGATGAGGGAGGCTACGCTCCAAACTTATTTACCAACGCCGATGCTCTTGAGATTCTGGTCGAAGCTATAAAACAGACTCCATATCAGATTGGTAGAGATGTTTTTTTGGGGCTAGATGTTGCAGCTACCACCTTTTACCAGAACGGGAGCTATTCCATAAGAGACAAGACTCCAGGCCTTACGGAGGAGCAAATGATAGAGTATTACAGGGAATTAAATAGTTTGTACCACTTAGCTGTCTTGGAGGATGCGCTCCATGAAGACGCTTGGAACGGGTGGAAAAAGCTCCGTGGGGCACTTGGGGATCAAATAGCAATTGTAGGGGACGATCTTTTAGCCACAAACCCGGAGCGCGTGGACAAAGCGATTGCCGAGGAGGCATGTAACGCTATTCTTTTTAAGCCAAACCAAATCGGGACTATTACAGAGACAATACAGGTAGTCAAGAAATCCAGAGACGCGGGGTGGAAGTTGGTCGCCTCCCATCGAAGTGGCGAGACAAATGATACATTTATGGCGGACTTTGCAGTTGGACTGGGGTCTGATTATGTAAAGTTCGGGGCCCCTGCCAGAGGGGAGCGCGTGTCAAAATATAATCGCTTGAGCGCAATCGATGCGGAGCTTCGCGCATCCCAAGCGACAGCGTAGCTTAGTTTTGTCTGAATTTTCGGATAAGGCCAACGACCCGGCCTTGGATAGTTACTTCTTTTACGAATATCGGCTCCATGGTGGAGTTTGCGGGCTCCAGGCGCACGCGAGTAGCTTCTTTGAAGTACCTCTTGAGGGTTGCGGTGCCGTTACTTAGAAGAGCGACAACAATTTGCCCGTTAACAGCTTCATTGGTTTCTTCCACAATTACATAGTCCCCGTCGCGGATTTGTTCTTCTATCATAGATTCTCCACGTACCTGGAGCACATATACCCGTTTTTTGCCGGTAGTGAATGAAGGTGCTATGGACATTGATGCGTTGGGGTCGACATAAGGCTCTATGGGCTGCCCGGCCGCTATGAAGCCAAGAATCGGGGCCTCTATTGTATTTTCTGTCAGAAAGTCTGTATTTGCACTGGCGAGCTCTATTGACCTGGTTTTACCAGCTGTACGCTTAATAAGCCCTTTTGCCTCTAAGGTTTCCAAATGCTCGTGAATTGTCGCGAGGGAGCTTACGCCTATTGCGTCGGCTATCTGGCGGAGAGTGGGGGCTGTTCCATTGGCCTGGATGTGTTGCATTATAAATTCCAGAATTTGCCTTTGCCTTTTGTAAACTATTGGTGCCATACCTTCTACAAACAATATACGAACCTTTCCCGAAGATGTCAAGCAGCAAATAGTTTACTGGTTTTGCACGCGGGCGCGCATCCGTAATACATGTTAACCTTCTAGTGAATTTCCGACAGCCGGATTGTAGCACAGGATAGGGCATTTGGGAAAAATTTGGATAATGTGGTAAGTTACAATGCTATTATATGCACAAGTTTAAGCTGGCCAGCTCTTATAAGCCCATTCCCGAGCAGGAAAGGGCTATTGAAAAGCTAGTCAAAGGGGTTGAAAGCGGAGAAAAATACCAGGTGTTAGTAGGGGTTACCGGAAGCGGAAAAACTTATAGTGTGGCAAACGTCATAGAGAGGCTTCAGCGGCCCGCAATCATTATTTCCCACAATAAAACGCTTGCCGGGCAGCTATATCAAGAGTTTCGTGACTTTTTCCCGGATAATGCGGTCAGCTATTTCGTTTCTTACTATGATTATTACCAACCCGAGGCCTATATCCCGTCAACAGACACCTATATTGAAAAGGACGCGGACGTCAACGAGCTCATTGATAAGCTGCGCCTTGCAGCGACGACCAACATTTTGACGCGCAGTGACACCGTTGTCATCGCATCTGTCAGCTCAATTTACAATATCGGATCTCCTAAAGAGTACGGCAACTATGTGCTCGAGCTGCAAGTGGGGCAGGAGATAAGCCGAGAAGCGATGATCGAGCGAATGCTCGACCTCCAGTATGACCGGGGAGACTTTGGCTTTCATCGCGGCACGTTTCGAGTGCGGGGAGACAGTGTGGACATTTACCCTGCATATCAGGATGTAGCAATTGAAATTGAAACAGTCAGAGACAAAATTACGTCGATCAAAAGGACCGATCCCCTGACGGGAAAATTAGTCGACCCTGGGCTAAAACTAACCAATTATGTGCTTTTTCCAGCTAAGCACTTTATAACAGATCCAAACACTTCGCCCGAAGTGTTTGAACGGATTGAAAAAGATTTGAATGAACGCGTCGAATACTTTAAAAAACACGGCAAAGACTTGGAGGCTCACAGGCTCGCGCAGAAGGTGAAGTATGACATTGATATGATAAAAGAGGTGGGGTATGTGAAGGGCATAGAAAACTACTCGCGCTACTTTGACGGCAGAAAGCCTGGTGACCCACCCTACAGTTTACTGGATTATTTTGCCGAAGCCTATGGAGATGAATGGCTCCCGTTTGTGGATGAAAGCCACATTACTTTTCCCCAAATTCGGGGGATGTACAACGGAGACCGTGCGCGCAAAAAGACGCTTATAGAATATGGCTTTCGGCTTCCCTCCGCACTTGACAATAGGCCGCTTCAGTTCGACGAGTTTATGAGGCGCATCCCCCTTTTTATCGCGACTTCTGCCACCCCGGGGGATTGGGAGCTCTCACTTGCCGGGAATGCAGGGAGGGTCGAGCAGCTCGTGCGCCCGACGGGCATTCCGGACCCTGAGGTAGATGTGCGAGAGACAAAGTCGCAAGTGGCCGACGTAATCAAGGAAGTAAAAATGCGGGCGGGTAAGGGGCAGCGCAGCCTTATTACGACCCTCACAAAGCGCATGGCAGAGGACTTGGCAGAGTATTTAGATGAGCAGGGACTAAAGGTACATTATCTGCACTCGGACGTTGCGACCCTTGATAGAGGGGATATTTTGGACGACTTGAGGCTTGGGAAATACGACGCTTTGGTGGGGATAAATTTGCTGAGGGAAGGGCTTGACTTGCCCGAGGTGTCACTCGTGGCCATTTTGGATGCCGACAAAGAGGGGTTTTTGAGGAGCGACGTGACGCTTATTCAAACAATGGGCCGTGCGGCAAGGCATGTCGACGGGCGGGTAATTATGTATGCAGACCGTGAAACGGGGTCCATGAAGCGGGCGCTTGATGAAGTCAGACGGAGGCGCAAGTATCAAATAAGGATGAATGAAAAGTACGGCATAAAACCGACTCCGATTAAAAAGCCTATTCGGGAGAAGCTGATTGAGCGCGAAGCGGAAGAGGCGAAGTATGAATTTGACAGGAAAGCCCCCGCCTTTGCTCGACTTCCCGAAATAGATATAGATAGCCTCACCCCCCTGGACCGCAAAAAACTTGTAAACAATTTGCGCAGAGAAATGAGGCTTGCCGCTAACGATCTGAACTTTGAGCTGGCGGCTGCCATTCGCGATCGGATGAGAGGATTGGAAGGTCAAGCAAGTGACACAACGTAAAAACCGTTATCATCCTTTTTATATTCCATTCTTGAAGCTGTTACATTATATCTAATTTAATCTATTGTTTTTTTCTTCTTGAGAACCGTAATATTCATTCATTTCAGTGGGCTGAATGTAAATTTCTCGAAGCCCGATTGCATAGGCATATCTCTCTACCATATCGACCAAAAACATTTCCCACCTGAAGTTTGAGAGAATTTCTTCTTGATCATTATTTCTTCTTCGAGCGTAGTCCGTAACATGAATATAAGTATATGTCTGAAGCTGAACGATGATAATGGGATCAGTAGAAAGACTTATCTGAGCATTGCTTATGTGTTCATTGTAATACTGCTGCTTTGTTTCAAAGCACACTCCGGCAAGGGAAGGCGATTGGTATTCTCCGTGGTAATTTAGCAAGAAACCCATGCTACCATCTGCAAAAAATATCCACTATCAGTTTTATACGCCTCATAAACTTGCGGTATGGGCGCTAAAGAGAACTTTCCTGGTGGTGGAATATTGTTACTTTTGATATGCATACTGAGAAAATCACCTACGTCCCGGTCGTTTATATTTTTAACGAACGTGACTATCGAGTCTTTAAGCGAGACTCCTTCCACAAGTGGCAATCCGGACTCAACTGTGATGCCAATCTTGTTTTCTAGCTCAATGTCTTTAAGTTCTGCCGGTAAATAACGTTCTTTATTTGGCATGGTGGGATTGTATAAGAAGATGTTATAATTGTCAGCCCCGGCTTTCCGAGGGGTAGTTTGCGTGCATGTATAAAGACACAATTAAAGTTCGTGGGGCCAGGCAGCACAACCTAAAAAATGTTGATTTGGATATCCCAAAGCAAAAGCTCGTAGTGTTTACCGGAGTCTCAGGTAGCGGGAAAAGCTCGCTAGCCTTTGACACCATTTATGCAGAAGGGCAAAGGCGGTATGTAGAAAGCCTTTCGACCTATGCCCGCCAGTTCTTGGGTATTATGGGAAAGCCGGATGTTGACCTCATCGAAGGTCTCTCCCCAGCCATCTCAATTGATCAAAAAACGGTTTCCAGAAACCCCCGATCGACAGTTGGGACCGTCACGGAAATATACGACTACCTGCGACTACTTTTTGCGCGCATCGGGCACCCTCACTGTCCGATATGTGGGCGCGAGATCGCAAGCCAGTCCGTTGAGCAAATTGTTGACAAGATGATTGGGCAAGTTACCGAGACGGCTAAGTTAAAAAAACAGGGTAGGTTTCTGGTTTTGGCCCCAGTCGTTAAAGACCGCAAGGGAGGCTTTGTAAGTCTTTTTGAGAACCTTACGGGGAAAGGCTACCGGAAAGCACGAATTGATGGAGTGGTAAAGGACTTGCGTGAGGACTTTGTGCTCTTGAAAACCAATAAGCACACAATCGACGCGGTAGTTGACCGTTTTTCGGTTTCCCCCAACGACCTGAAAGACGAAATTTTTGCAAAGACTTTCAAAAGCAGGCTTACAAATTCCGTCGAGCAGGCAGTCGGGCTTTCCGACGGGCTTGCCATTTTAGCGGAAGTTACCGACAAGGGATTTGAAATGCCCGAAACCCCGAAAAATTTTGATGACCATCTTTACTCCGAAAAATTCAGCTGTCCTGGTGACAACATCACACTTCCCGAGGTTGAGCCTCGAACTTTTTCGTTTAACTCTCCCCACGGCGCATGCGCGAAATGCACTGGACTTGGGAAAATTAAGACCGTAAACACAAGGCTAATCCTCGCCCCTCTTTTGTCTATTAAAGAGGGTGGGGTTGTCCCATTTGCAACTATTTTTGAGCACGACACCTGGTTTGCCAGGCTGATTTCGCAAGTGGCCAAAGAGCACAATATCAGCCTGGATAATCCCATCAAGGATATCTCCGAGGACGACATGAACGTAATCCTATACGGCACCGGCGAGCAGGAATACGTGGTGGCAGGTAAAAATCGGCAGGGCGGCAGTACTTCTATCCAAGAGCGGTTTAGTGGCGTGGTGGGGGAGATTATGCGGCGCTACGAAGAGTCTGGCTCTGACTATATGAAAGCTGGCATAGAGCGCTATTTGACCGAGATAGAGTGCCCAGACTGTGCAGGGGCACGCCTTAGCGACGAGTCGCTTGCCATTACAATACTTGGAAAAAACATTCACGAGGTGTCCATTATGTCAATTAACGACGCCATCGAATGGGTGAAAAGCGTTATGAGTTCGAAAGAAGTTTCGGAGCGAGAGAAAAATATTGCAAAGCTGGTAGTTCGCGAAGTTGAGACCCGTTTGCAGTTTCTCAGCGACGTGGGTCTTGAATACTTGGATCTTACGCGGTCCGCGGCAACCCTTGCTGGAGGGGAGGCTCAACGCATTCGACTAGCCAGCCAAATTGGGTCGGGGCTTACGGGGGTGCTTTACGTCCTGGACGAGCCCACAATAGGGCTCCATCCACGAGACAACGCGAAGCTTATTACGACGCTTCAGAAGATGCGCGACCTGGGAAATACCGTTATCGTGGTGGAGCACGACAAAGACGTAATGGAGGCAAGTGATATGGTGTTTGACTTCGGCCCCGGGGCTGGAAAGCATGGGGGTGCTATAGTCGCAAGTGGCACCGTGGCAGAGCTAAAACGCGATAAAGGCTCGCTCACGGGCAGGTTTCTTTCGGGCGCGAGGAAGATACAATTTCAAAAAACGAAAAACACCAACCAGTCTGGGGCTATAACCTTAAAGGGAGCAAGGCAGTTTAACTTGGATGTCCCCGAAGTCGCTTTCCCCTTGGGAAAGCTTATTGGGGTGACGGGGGTCTCCGGTAGCGGGAAGTCCACCCTTGTTGTAGAAACACTATATCATGCACTTGCCAAGTCCGTTAACAAATACCATTCACACAACCCCGGAGAGTTTGACAAAATTGAGGGAGTGGAAAACGTCAACAAGGTAATCTTAATTGACCAGTCTCCCATTGGGAGGACTCCCCGAAGCAATCCGGCCACATACACAAAATTGTTCGATCCAATTAGGGATGTCTTTGCCGGGACAAGGGAGGCAAAAGCGCTTGGTTTTAAAAAAGGGAGATTTAGTTTTAACGTCAAAGGGGGTAGGTGTGAAGTCTGCGAGGGTCAGGGGCAAATTAAAATTGAGATGCAGTTCATGCCGGATATTTGGGTGGAGTGCGAGGTCTGTCGAGGTGCAAGGTACAATAGTCAAACACTGGACGTTCATTACAAGGGAAAAAATATCTCCGACGTCCTCCACATGACTGTTGAGGAAGCGCTTGAGTTTTTTCATGTACATCCGGGGGTAATGAGCAAGCTTGAAACTCTGAAATCTGTCGGACTTGGCTATATGGAGTTGGGGCAGCCTGCGACAACATTGTCGGGAGGAGAGGCGCAGCGCATTAAGCTGGCGACTGAGCTCTCAAGAAGAGATACGGGCAAGACAGTTTACATATTGGACGAGCCGACGACGGGGCTTCATTTTGCGGACCTTGAGAAGCTGGTGGCCGTGTTTAAGATATTGGTAGAACGCGGAAATACCGTTATAGTTATTGAGCACAATTTGGATGTTATTAAAAATGCAGATTATATTATTGACTTGGGCCCGGAGGGGGGTAGCGGCGGGGGCAAGGTCGTCGCGACGGGGACCCCACGAGAAGTTTCTCGCATTCGCTCTTCTCACACTGGCAAGTACCTGGCTCGCTACCGCTAAGTCTCCGGTTGAGGCTTCAGCGCAAAGTCCATTTTCACTCTCTGCGACTGCGGTTTACGAAGCCCTCGAAAACGCTACGGTGCAGGTCACTTACGATATTTCTCTTACCAACTTGGAAACAGAGGTTTTGGCAGATACGTTTACGCTTTTTTTGAAAAATAGCTCCCCTGACAATATTACGGCAGAAGAGGCAGGTAGCCGACTCCCTCTGGAGGTTACTGTAGGGGCTAATGGTACAATCGTCGAGGTCACTTTCCCGGAACCACTTGCCGGGGTTAATAAAACTCGCCGTTTTCAAGTCCGTTTCAGCGATCGTGGAATTGCTACAAAGACAGGAGACGTATGGGACGTTCTGGTTCCCGAAATTTCTTCGATAGATATGTTCGATGACTTCACACTTGTACTCGAGGTGCCAAAAGCATACGGGAAAGAGGTGGCAGTGTCTCCGGAGCCTGCTACTAGGGACGATAGCGGAAATTATACTTACAGTTTTGCAAAACAAGCCTTAAGGCATGGTGGTGTGTCCGCCGCATATGGAGAGTTTCAGGTGCAGTTTTTTAATTTCAACTATTTGCTCCCCCAAGACGGGAAGCTGGCTTTGCCCCCTGATACTCCCTTTCAAAAGATAATGTACGTCGACATTGCTCCTTCTCCCCTGCGAATAGAGACCGATGAGGTGGGAAACTGGATCGGACATTTTGACCCCTCTTCCGGTCAGAGTGTCAAAGTTTCCGGAGCTGCCCAACTTTTTACAGCCCCACGACGAGATTTGCCGAAAAAAGAGGAGGACTTGGATATGTACCTTTTACCGACTGGTGTTTGGCAAACTGGTGATGAATTGATACAGACCTATGCCGCCACGCGTACCCTCTCGGAGCTTTACGAGGAAGTAGCCGAGCTTTTATCTTTCGACGAAAGTCCGGTGAGGCCGGGGCCTCCACGATATGGTGCAGTTGGGGCGCTAGCCCAACCCGATCGCGCTCGCTCTTTGGAGTATACGGACCTGTTTGTTGCACTGGCCAGGGCCTCCGGTAGTCCGGCAAGGGCAACAGTCGGCTATGCCGAGCCTCCCGAGGGCACACGTGGGGTACTATCTCTGTCAAAGGGAAATCTGCACGCGTGGGCAGAGTACTACAGTGCAGAAACCGAAACCTGGGAGCTTATTGACCCCATGTGGCGCGTTTTTACGAGAGATCTCAGGCGCATTACGCTATTTACGGACGCACATGGGGACTATTCGCGTATTCCACTGGTTACCAAGGCATCAGTATTTACCGGAAGCTTGCCCGAGGACCGAAATGAGCGGATAGCACTAGAAATGGTAGGTGCGCGCACCTTGCCGTTTTTTGATGGTGCCGTAGATATCGTAGTTAAAAATGTAGGCTCTGTTGCAGTATATAACGAAGAGGTGGATGTGCTTTTTGATGACCAAAAAGAGCTAACCTTACCCATTACATCGTTGCCCCCTTTTTCAGAGAAGCGAGTGAGGGTGTCGGTACCGATTGGGTTTTTGGGCAGAGAGATGCCGAGCGAAATTGCAGCTACCCACAAAGAGCAGAGGGTTACGCTTTATAGCGGCAAGCAAACAGTGATAATAGGGCAGCTCGTTACATACTCAAGCGCGACCCTATCATTTATGGTACTCTCGTTTCTCGGGTTTAGACGGGTACTAAAATGAAGTATATCGGGCCAGATAAGTCAGAAATTGTAAAAGCTCCGCAGCTACCCGGAGTCTATCGGTTCGTTGGAGAGAATGACGAAATACTCTATATCGGAAAAGCAAAAAATTTGCGATCACGTTTGCAGTCATACTTTTCAAAAGCTGTAACCGGAAAAACAAGTTCAATGGTCCGAGATGCACTTGGCGTTGAAATTACTCCAGTTGACTCGGAATTTGAAGCGCTATTGCTTGAGGCAAAACTAATAAGAAAATATAAACCTAGTTATAACATCGAGTTAAAAGACGACAAAAGCCCAATTTATGTCGGCATTACCAAAGAGCGTTATCCACGCATTCTTTTGTTTCGTCAGTCAAATTTGGACACACAACTGTTAAGCGACGTTTTTGGACCGTTCCAAAGCGCAAAAGAAGCACGGCTCGTTTTGAAGATATTGCGAAAAACATTTCCGTTTGCCCAACACAAAGTTTCTAAGCGGGCGTGTATTTACACAGAAATTGGTTTGTGCGACCCGTGTCCGTCCGTTATAGAGCAGTGCGATGAGCCCCTAAGGGGTAGTTTGCGAAGGCAATACCTTAAAAACGTATCTTATGTCAGAAGGGTTTTAAATGGAAGTTTGCAAAAAGTGCTAAATGAGCTGGACAAAAAAATGCAGGGCTCGTCTCAAAAGCAAAACTTTGAAGAGGCTCAATCGTTGCACCGGCAAATCTTGCACTTAAAAAGAGCCACCTCGGACCCGGTTAATATTTCTGCGTATATTGAAGATCCAAATTTTCTCTCAGACGTGCGTGAGAGAGAGGTCAAAGCATTAACTGAAGTGGTAAACGAATTTGTTCACGTTAACCTCTTGGGGCGAATAGAGTGCTTTGACGTAGCGCACCTTGCGGGAACATACCCGACGGCTTCCATGGCCACATTTGTTAATGGGTCACCTGAAAAAAAATATTACCGGCACTTCAAGGTTCGCCAACAGAAAAAGAGGAGTGATGTCGACTCGCTTCGTGAGGTAATGAGCCGCAGAAGTAAACACTTCGAAGACTGGGGATTGCCGGACCTGCTTTTGATAGACGGTGGCAAGCCGCAAGTGGCAGCGGCAATTGGGGTAATAGGAAAAAGTATCCCCGTGGTTGGCATCGCAAAGCGCTACGAAACATTGGTTTTTTATAAAGATGGCAAGTTCATAGAGCACAAGCTCAAAAAAGGGCCCGCGCTTTATTTGGTTCAAAGGCTGCGCGATGAGGCTCACCGCTTCGCACGGCGCTATCACCACAAACTAGTTGCAAAAGCGATGATAACGCATGATACTTGATATATGCGGAGGATTCCCAGGTACTTTGTGTTTGAGACATTGGGTCTTTTTGTGGCAGCCCGGATTGCTGGCGGAGTTGAGTTTATAGACGAATTTTTGGGGATTTTGATTACCGGTGTAGCGCTTGCGGTTGCCGTCACTTTTGTAAAGCCCATTATTAGCATCCTCATCCTGCCTTTATCTCTTGCGACACTCGGGTTGTTTGGGTTTTTAGCGCACGCGATAACTCTTTATTTGGTCGATTTGGTTTTGCCTCAGTTTCAAGTGACAAGGTTTCATTTCAACGGCTTTAGCTCGTCTTATCTCACACTTCCGTCATACAGTACGGAAAACTTGGTAATTGCATACCTATTGTTCTCTCTTCTTATCTCCTTTATAACCGGGGTGCTTCACTGGGTGAGTAAATGATGATATAATACGCTGATGCAGGTTTTTTTGTTTGTAGCTCAAATAATAGTCGGGGTGCTTCTGTCGGGAGCTATCCTACTTCAGGTTACCGGTAGTGGTTTCGGCCGTGTTTGGGGCGGGCTTTCTCAGGCTTCCAGCAGGCGGGGAATTGAAGGACTTGTGTTTAATGCTACGTTTGTACTGTCTTTTCTTTTCATTTTAATCTCAGCTATTCAGTTAGTAGTGTGATGAGATCTGTCCCTTTTTGGACGCGATATATTTTCGCATTCTTCAAGCGCTTCAGGGCAGTCATATTTATAAGCACTCTTATAGGTGCGTTTATGTTTGCTTTTAGCCAAATTGCATTTTCAAGGCTATTCACCACAAGCACGAGAATTATTGGCGTGACCGGCCGCTACCATGTTGAGGAGTTACCTCTAGATTTACTCGAGGGCGTAGGAGAGGGGTTAACGGCCTTAGATGAAAAGGGCCGGGCAGTTCCCGCGCTCGCCAAAAGCTGGGAGACCGACGACGGCAAAACGTGGACATTTATCTTGGCGGAGGACAAGGTGTGGCAGGACGGTACTGCCGTAACTTCGGATACTGTCCAATACTCTTTCGAAGACATGGAGGTAGAGCGCCCCGACTCGCATACAATAGTTTTTAAGCTGGAAAGCGAGTTTGCGCCATTCCCCATAGTTGTTTCACGCCCCACCTTCAAACAAGGTCTGCTTGGTACAGGGAGTGTCAAAATAACCGACATCAAACTGGCAGGTACTTTCGTGGGGCAAATTACGCGGCTTCATACGAAAACGGGAGAGAAAGAAATTATTAGATTATATCCGACAGAGGAGCAGCTTAAGATTGCTTTTCAAATGGGTCATATTGACCAGATGAGCGGCCTTTTCGATGCACAGGAGTTTTCAGGTTGGCCCACGGTTACCATTAGTGAAGAGCTGTCCAGAGATCGTTATGTGGGTATATTTTTCAACAACGAAGCACAGGTATTTTCTGGAAACAAGCAAATTCGCCAAGCTTTGAGCTATGCGATTAACAAAACCTCTCTTGGAGAGCGTGCGGTTGGGCCAATTGCCCCGACATCGTGGGCTTTCAATCCACAAGTAAAGGATTATGCTTATGACGTTGACCGTGCACTGGAACTTTTAGAAGAGGCCCCCTCCATAAATCTGGCGACTACACCGGCGCTCTTGCCCGTCGCGGAGCGGGTTGCCGATTATTGGCGAGAGATAGGCGTGGAGGTCACGGTACAGGTAAGCACTGCCGTCCCGAGCGATTATCAGGCTTTTCTGGCTGTGTATGAAACGCCTGAAGATCCGGACCAGTATAGTACATGGCACGGGAGCCAGATAGGAACCAATAATATAGCCAGGTTTTCTAACGACAGGATTAACAAGCTTTTGGAGGACGGTAGGCTTGAAATAAACGAAGAGGCTCGCAGGAAGATTTACCTGGACTTTCAAAGGTTTTTGTTGGAAGAAGCCCCGGCCGTGTTTTTGTACCACCCGATAAGCTATACTGTAAGCCGGAAGTAGAAAAATGAATAGAAAGGCACTTTTATTCGTCATATTAGCTATATTGGTAGCCGGAGGCGTCGTGGCTTTTGGCCGTTTAAATGGCACCCCCGACCAAGTGGCTCCGGCGAGCGCACCTCGTGATACAATATCTCCTGATAACTCTGAAACCATGACCGACGCACTATCTAGGCCCGAGCTAACAATAGACCAATCAAAAAGCTACACGGCTACTCTTAAGACCTCGGAAGGGGACATTGAGATAGCACTTTTTGCCGACAAAGCGCCGATTGCAGTAAACAACTTTGTACACCTGTCAAACGCAGGATTTTATGATGGGGTTATTTTCCACCGCGTGATAGAGGGCTTTATGATTCAAGGTGGAGACCCCGAGGGAACAGGGAGAGGGGGTCCGGGTTATACCTTTGAAGACGAATTCGACGATAGCCTTAAGCACGACAAAGCCGGTGTCTTGTCCATGGCCAATGCGGGTCCCAATACTAATGGGAGCCAGTTTTTCATTACCCTAGCCCCCACGCCCCACTTGAACGGTGTACACACCATATTTGGGGAAGTAGTGGGAGGGATGGAAGTGGTTCAGGCGATCGGCGCCTCCGCCACAGACAGGGCGGACAAACCACTGGAGAACATCACCATTAACTCTATCGTAATAACCGAAGAATAGTTTCAGTATGAGACTATACCCTTTGCGTAGTGCTCCATCCAGGTGATAGACTGCTCTTTTGAGGTATATTCTTGATCAAGTTTGACCAAAAGACCCGTAAGCTCGCTCCGTACAATTTTTTTGTTCAACAGCTCGGGGAGTTCGGAGTGGTTTACCAACCAGTCACTATACCAGGTAGCCCAATCAGGATCATTCCCGTCCTCTTTTCTGTAAACTGCGTGGTGTGTCTCGGAAGCGATTGCCAACAGTTTCGCAATTTTTTGCTCCATAGTTTATGGTAATCTAAAACATGTTAAAAAGAAAGACCAAAATTGTGGCCACCTTGGGCCCCGCAAGCGACAGCCCGGAAATGATACGAAACCTATTAGATGCCGGAGTAGACGTCTTTAGGTTTAATACGAAGCATAGCACTCTGGAGTGGCACGAGGAGCGTATCCACCGCGTCAGAGAAGCTTCCGTCGAAACGGACCGCGCTGCTGCCATCCTTCTTGATTTGCAAGGGCCGGAAATAAGGACTGAAACAAGAGAGGGTGTCGAGATTCCTCTTAATAAAGGAGAAGAGATAGGGATAGCTTGCTGTAGTACCGAGGAGGCGACGGTGGCCATTCCTTACAAAGAAGTTTTTGAAAGTCTCGATGTGGGGGACACGATATTTATTGACGATGCGTATGTGGAACTAGAGGTCATTAGTAAAAAAGGTCTAAAACTTGTCCTGAAGGCAACAGATAATTGTGTCATAAAACCAAGAAAGACCGTTAACCTGCCGGGGAAAACCCTGCTTGGGCTACCTTCGCTCACAGACCGGGACGCTGACTTTTTAGATATGGCGGGGAGGGTGCCCGTTGAGTATCTCGGGCTGTCGTTCGTAAGGGACTTGAAGGATATAGAGATACTCAAGAGTGAGATGAAAAAAAGGAAAATCACAAGCGGTGTAGTGGTTAAAATAGAAAACCAGGAAGCTTTAAAAAATGTCGACGAGCTCGTGCGGGAGGCGGACGCAGTAATGGTAGCCAGGGGGGATCTGGGCATTGAGGTCCCCATTGAGGAGTTGGCGTATTGGCAAGACCAGATCATTTTTAAAAGCAGGAATGCCGACACTCCGGTGATAGTCGCGACACAAATGCTTGAAAGCATGATGGAAAACCCCAGGCCCACCAGGGCTGAAGCCTCCGACGTAGCGCACGCCGTTTATGACGGGGCAGACGCTCTTATGTTGTCCGGCGAGACGGCGACCGGAAAATTTCCATTGAAAGTGGTAAAGACCATGGACAAGATAATTAGGTACAACGAAAACAAGCAGAAAGTCCACCCTCCGCTAAAAGATTTGCCCGACATGACTAACCTGATAGTTCGTCTTGCCGATGAAGTGGTGAGAGACCCGGCAATACGAGTGGACAAAGTGGTTGTTTTCACACAAAGCGGTCGTACCGCACTTTCTCTCTCCGCCTACAGGCCGGCCATTCCGACAATCGCGGTTACCGAGCACTCGGAAACTGTGGGGAGGCTCGCACTTAGTTTTGGCGTTAGTGCAAAGCAGGTTCACTTTCCTCTGGGAAGACTTCGAAACCCGGAGTACGTAGTCAAGCAGTTAAAGGAGGTGAAGCTGGTTAAAAAAGGAGATGTCGTGCTCCTCGTCCACGGAACCATGTGGCGGGAGCCAGGTGGCACAAACGCTGTTGCCATTATGGAGGTATAACTTCTAGAGCTTATACTCTTTGAGAAGCCTTTTTTCCTCCTCATTTACGTACGCGCGGACCTCCACAAACTGTTCAACCCCAGAGCCTTTGAGTTTGCTTTTTAGAAGATTGTCCACCTGGAAAAGCCCAGAGGAGTTGTTGAGTGTTATTGTAATCTCGACGGGCTTATCGCTGCCTTCTTTAATTTTGACCGAGTCAATGGCCGCGGCCGAGATCGAATGGATATCTACAATCCCGGCCTCATATGGGATGCGGGAGCGCCCCTCGCTCATGTCTAGCGCATCGGCAACGCGGACAATCCCGGCCTCAATGGTGTATGGGACACCGTCTTTTCTGTGTGCGATAATTGCGTGGAGGGTTTCTGAAGCAACAATGGTGCGCTCACGAACGGGTAAAAAGCTCAACACCTCGCCCAAGAGTCCATTGGCCAAGGTAAGGCTATATTCTTCGTGTCCTTCACGGCTTATGCTCATCCCCAAGTCGTGGAAAAGGCTGGCCATGACGACGACCAGCTCACCATGATTTTGTGTTAGCTCGTGGTCGGAAACAATGGAGAGGTCGGCCCCGCGTTTCTCAAGAAGCCTGGCCAGCTTCAAGCCGATATTGGCGACTATTTGAAAGTGTACGATGCCGTGATCGGTCATCTGGAGCCTATCGATAGCGTTGACATTAATGACTTCCCAGAGGGTCAGGATTTCCTCATTCTTGTTAACTCGGGCTAACGCTTGGGTTATCAGCTCATTTTTCCGGGCGGGAACGGAAATTTGCGAGAGTGTTTTTGGTTTCATTTTTTTATTCATGGTCCATTCTAAATCTTATTCCAACTTCGCAGCCAATTCTCTTGCTACTCCGTGAAGTTTTTTCTTACATTTTCATAAACTCCCCACGACCTCGCGTCGGGGTTTTGAGCTTGGAAATGATAAAAAGACTAATGCCAAGCAACAGGCAGGTGATTTGCACCCGCTATATTCTCTTTGGGGTGGCTGAGGAGTCTCGAACTCCCGACCTCTACTTCCACAGAGTAGCGCTCTAACCAACTGAGCTACAGCCACCTCGTGGACTTATTATACCTGAAGATTACCTTCTTTTCTTTTTGTTGCCCTCAAGGTGGGATTGTGAGAGGTGCTCGTAAGGGTCAAGGGTCACTGCTTCGTCATCGTCCAAGTGTAGGGCATTGTCATCATCATCGTCGTCGCCGTCTCCTGCGCCCGTAGAACCAGAGCTATCGTTCTCCCCGTGGCGAACCGCCTCTTCGTCGTCGTCTATCTCTCTTGCTATGTCAAGGGGATCCGTTTCCTTAAAGTCGCTCCCCACCACGCGCTCCATTTCCTCCTCGACGTCCACGGCCTCCTCGTGCTCGGTACGGTCTCCGTAAATCTCATCTTGCTCCTCTAGCTCCTTTTGCAACTCATCCGGTTTTGGTCTGGCCATAAGACTATTTTATGGAAGAGGGCTGCTAATGCAAGAGGGTATTTGAACCGGCCTGGAACCAAACAGTCAGGATTGTATTGTTTAGGGTGCGGATAAGTCTACTGTGAGCAGGAGACGATACCTGGCTCCCCAGCACCATTCAGTGCGGGAATAGTCCAGAACCGAATGGTTCTGGGGAACCTATTTAGCCTGGATGACTATATCAAACCCGATCTGGTTTCACAGTTGAACCTTCTTAAAGAGCATTTGCAAATTGATTCTTTTGCTATCTTTAACTAGCCCGCTCCACATATTTTATTTCTCAATGTGCTGTTTGCACAAGGTTATTATGGGAAGAACGCAGGAAGCAGAAAGAATGACTCCCCCCGAACCCGTGGAAGCTTTCTTCCGGTCTTTGCAACTTCCTGATATTTACGGTAAACGGCGTGACAAACAGAGTGATGTGAAGGTGGTGGAAATCACACAAGAACAATATGAGAGGTGGACTAACTCAAATGGCAGAGAACCTGAGGTATGGGCAGAGGAAATAGCTTTCGCCAAGGGGAATGGGATGCGTGACATTGCTATTTTAAGAGGAAAACTTGAAGACAATGGTGAAAGGCGATATTTCATGGAAGAGAGCGCCTTTGAGCAAAAATTGACCTTTAACTGCTTCAATTGCCTGTTTTTTTCCATTTGGTAATTTGGGTTGGGTGAACACTAAATTGGCTGGATAACTCACTAATAGTTTTTTGTTCCTTAATGGCCTCAAGTGCAACCCTTGACTTGAA
>Ga0210057_1003320_pt1 | contig 22294 bp, 20 predicted proteins | sample CryGeyCG2114_010_2_FD_183968 | JGI IMG/M metagenome (GOLD analysis project Ga0210057, IMG submission 183968) | Groundwater microbial communities from aquifer - Crystal Geyser CG10_big_fil_rev_8/21/14_0.10 (SPAdes) (version 2) | ecosystem: Environmental > Aquatic > Deep subsurface > Groundwater ...
TAGCAGATACATATTCTGTTTATGTAGAAGCAACTGATGATGATGGAGATAGCGCGTCATGCAGTGGAACTGTTACAATTGAAGAAGAAGAAGAATCTACAGAACCAACAATAGGCTGTGATTTATTCCCTAGTGAAGGTTCAGTTGATGAAGAACTCACATTAACACTTGATGTAACTGATGAAGACAGTGTTATAGCTATGTTCGGATGGGACTTCGGAGATGGAGATATAGATTCAACTACTGATACAGAAACAAATCATGCTTACGGAAGCGAGGATACATTCACTGTTCAAGTAACTGCTTATGACAGTGATGGAAACGAAGCTGCTTCATGTTCAACTGATATAGAAATCACTGAAGAAATAGAAACTAATCAAGCACCAGAAGTTGACTGTTCTATGATGCCTACAACTGGTGTTGTTGATCAAGAAATTGAGCTAGAAGTTGAAGCAACTGACAGTGACGGCGAAATAGTAGAATACTACTGGACATTCGGTGATGGTGAAGATGATACTACAACAGTAGATTTAACAAGCCATATTTATACAAGTGCTGATGCATTCACAATAGGAATCTTAGTAACTGATGATGATGGAGACACTGGATTCTGCCAGCAAGATATTATAATTGCAGATGACTTGCCAGCTATTGCTGTTGCAAGCGCTGATCCTACAGAAGGGGAAGCTATACTTAAAGTAAAGTTTTCTTCAGAAGGAAGCAGTGGTAATGAACCATTAAGCTACAAATGGAGCTTTGGAGACGGAAGCGGCACATCTACACAAGCAAATCCAGTACATTATTATGATGAAGAAGGTGTTTATGTGGCTGTATTATTAGTTACTGACGCTGATGGAGATACTGATACTGACAGTGTTACAATAACTGTTGGTGATGAAGTTGCTAATAATGCACAAAATCACTATTACATAGATGGTTTGGCAGTTGGTAATGATGGCATAGTAAATGCTGGAGATACTCTTGAGCTTTATGTCAGCACAGAGAACATCGCAGACATGGACAAGGACAAGGTTACAATCAACGCTATAATGCAGGAAATTGGAGTTTATGCAACAAGTGGAGAATTTGACCTTGATGAAGATGATACTGAATCAGTAGTGCTTTACTTAGACATACCTGCTGATACAGAACCAGGCACATATTATGTGCGTGTTACAGTAAGCGATGATGATGTCAAGCGAGTTATATACCGTGACATTATTGTCACTGCATAAAACACTTCAGAATGGTGATGTTGAGTAACTACTGGCGTGTACTCATTCCACCGAAACATTTAAATACTAGAAGTGAATTCATGAGCCTACAGAACAGTAAATGTTCTGTTCCGTTCAGAAATGAAGGAGAAAATTGGGGGTAAATAGAATGAAAGGAAAAACATTAATGACAGTGTTGATGTTGTTAATTGTTGCTATCTTTGCAACTGCGGTTGTAAGTGCACAGACTGTAACAATAACAGATGTTGAATTTGATGAAGATTCATTAAGTCCACCTAGTTCAAGCAGCATCAGAAACTTTGAGAAAAACCAAGAAGTAGATGTAAAAGTTCACTTCGAATTAGCTGACAACGGCGATGGTGTTGTTGACAGTTATGAAGAAGCTGAAGTAGAAGTAGAATTGACAGGATACGATGGAGATCGTGTTCGAGACACAGAATATGTTGATGAAATCACAGAAGGAGATTCATATGTTGAGAAATTAACACTTGACTTCCCATGGGATATGGATCAATCACAATACACATTACGTGTATACATTTGCCCAAGATCAGGCGATTGTGTTACTGAAACATATGAACTTGATGTTGAAGCAGAAGAACATTCATTTGTTATCAAAGATGTTGATTTTTCTCCAGGTCTAGATGTTGAAGCTGGCCGAGCATTGTTGACAACTGTTAGAGTTGAAAACATTGGAGATGATGATGACACTGAAGGAGTCAAAGTCAAAGTAAGCATTCCAGAACTTGGATTGAGTGCTTCTGATTATGTTGACGAAGTTGAAGAAGATGATTCTGTAAGCAGTGAAGAATTATACATCAGAATACCAAGTTCAACACCAGCAGGAGATTACGAAGTTGACGTTACTGTTTATTACAATGACGGCGATGATAGTGAAACTGAAACTTACACTTTAACAGTTGTAGGTGGTGAAGACGAAGAAGAAGCTGATGAAGAAGAAGCTGTTCAAAGTAAAACAGTTATCACAGTTGGTCCTGAAGAACAGGATATGACAGCTGGACAAGGCGGAGCAGTTTACCCTGTTACATTAACAAACGCAGCTGGGGAAGCTAAAACATACGTTGTTAGCGTCTCTGGTTACGATAGTTGGGGAAGCGTTCGTTTAGATCCAAGCAGTGTTGTTGTCCTTGAAGAAGGCGAAACACAAACTGTCTACTTGTTTGTTTCAGCAAACGAAGATGCAAGCGGAAGTTACACATTTGCAGTTACAGTAAATGCTGGTAGTGAAACACTAAAGCAAATGCTATTAACAGCTAATGTTGAAGGAGCTTCAGTAGCACCTGCTGAAGGAAACTGGGATAGCGTTAAGAAGGGTCTTGAAGTAGGATTAATCGTATTGGTTATCTTACTAGTTATCCTTGGCTTAATCATAGTTGTTAACAAACTAAGAAGCCAAGACGATGACGAAGACGAAGAAAGCAAAACTTATTACTAAGTAATAGGTTAAGTTTTCCTTTCGTTCACACCCTTTTTTCCTTTATTTTTCTTTTATTTTTGTTGTTGTGAACGATCATTTTTTTAAACAGTAGTTAATTACCATTTTAAGGGGGATGACATGGATAACTTAGGGATGATCAATAGAAGTTCTATAGCACTATTATTACTATTAACACTGTTAATACTGCCTTTAAGTTATGCTGAAGATGTTGTTGTAAAGACATCAGAAGCACCTGTTGTATCACAATTTTATGCCTCAAGCGCTGTATCATATGATGTCTGCGCATATGAATTATATGCAGATTCTATTACTATCAGAAACCAAGGAAATATGTATGATACTTACTATATCAGCATAGAAGGGGATATCTCAGATTGGATAATTGTTAGCCAAGCTGCTGTCACACTAGATGCTGGAGAAGAAACAACTGTATTTTTGTACACTAAAACTGCTCCAGAAGTATATGGAGAATATTCTTACAAAGTTATTATTACATCAACATATGATGCTGTTAAGCAGATAGAAAAGACTGTTACTGTTGAAGACTGCCCTAACATTGTTCTTGGAGCATATTCAACATACCAATCAACATGCCCATGCACTGCAGGAGTTTACGTGTTTGAACTTGTAAATAACGGCGAATTTGCAGAAACATACAGTCTATGGCTTGAAGGTATTGAAGCTGATTATTATGATTTATCTGAATATATGATTACATTGGGTGCTGGTGAGCGCAAAGACATATATGCATATGCCAGAATGCCATGTGACATATATGGTTCATTTAATTTAGAACTTAATGCACAAACAAAAAACAGTGGATACCATGCAGAACTTCCAGTATCATTAGATGTAAGCCAGGGATGTTATAATTATAATATTGCGCTTGGAGAGGCATTGCTTTTTGATGATGATGAAACTATTGATGTTACTTTTACACAAACAACAGATACTGAATATGTATTATGCCAAGAAACTCCGGCAGTTATTCCAGTATACATTCAAAATCCTAGCGACATTATTAATGAGTATAAGATAGAAGTCCAGGATGCTGCATCATGGGTTACTGTAGCAGAGCCTTATGTACAGCTTAGGAGCATGAAAGATCATGTTACATCTATTATTGTTAATACAGGGGCTGCTGATCCAGGTGTTTATTCATTTGCATTAAAAGTTGATACTTTGCGGGGAGATTTACAGACAGTTATGCCATTCACTGTAGAAGTTCAGGATTGTGATGGTATAACTACAGGACTGCCATTATGGCTTACTTACCTGCTTTATGGATTATTTGCACTGATAATTATTGCAATCATTGTTATTGCAGTGTTATTAATTAACAAAAAAAGTGAAGGGAAAAAATCTGACAAAAAAGGAAAGAAGAAAATTTCATCATTAACTACATGGATTAAAAAACATAAGTTCCCATTACTTATTGCATTAATTTTGTTAGTTATATTCTTACTTTTAGGAGCTTTTGCTTATCCAATTGTAAAGAAAAATTATGAAGAAGGAAAAACTGCAGACCAGTATGAAGAAAACACAGTAGAAACATTGATGTATGAATGGGCTACTGCTTTGGTTTTGTTAGGATTGCTTTTACTGATTGCATTTTTAGTGTGGTATTTCAAATTAAGAGATAAAAAGAAGAATAGAAAAGTTAAGAAAAAATATTCTGCAGTTACTGAAAAGGGATTTTTCAATAAAGATATGTGGAATAAAATAAAACCTGTTTTGAAATGGTTATGGATAATATTATTATTACTATTATTATTAAGCGGACTTGTTGCAGGATTATACTTTTTGTACACTAATTATAAGGATGATGCTGGAAGATTATTTGCAGAAGATAAAATAGATGATGAAGTTGCACAAGACCAGTTAACTGATGAAGAAGCTGAAAAACTTGCTGCATTGCATGATGAACTTGCTGATCTTCAGGATCAAATTTCACAAAAAGAAAATGAAATAGCAGAACTCGAGGACGAATTAATTAGTCTTATTGAAGAAGTAATTGAATCTGATAATGCATATGCCATGCAGGATGAAATTGATGATTTAGAAAATCAGATATCAGAACTTGAGAAAGAGCTTGTTGAATTGTATAAAAAGAGACAAGAATTGTTAGATACTATTGATGATCTTGAGACAACAGTAGGTGTGTTAGAAGATGATATTGAATCTCTTGAAGACCAAATACAAAAATTAGAAGAGCAGATAGATGCTCTGCACGATCTTATTGCACAACTTTCTGCAGAAAAAATTGATGAAGAAACAGAAGAAGTTATTGATGATATTGAAAATGAAATCGTTGATCTTGAAGATCAAGTCAGTGATTTAGAAGATGAAAAAGAAGAACTGGAAGAAGTCATCAACGCTGTTGATGAAGAAGAGATTCCAGAAATTACAGATGAAAGTTTTAAAACTGTGCTTGCATTTGATGTAAGTTTAAGCGGACAGATTGTTGAAGACGGAAAAACCAGATTCCAGAAGGGGATTGAAGAAGCAAAGAAGTTTATTCAAGACCAAGGACAATACACTATTATGGTTGTTGGAAAGAATTCTTTAATTGTTCGCAGAAATGTTGATGCTGAAACTGCTATAAGAGTGTTGAGGCATTTAAGGCCACTTGATACTCAGTCTAATCTTGGAAGATCACTTAAAGCTGCTGCAAATGATATCGGAGATAACAAAGGAAGGATTGTTCTTGTGAGTGATCTTGTAACTACAGACGGAACAGATGTTTATAACATTAAAAATGAAATTGAAGAAAAAGGAATCGAAGTTATATTCTTAAACGTTGGATTAAAGCAAGATGTTAGTAAAGAAGAGGACATTACTGAAGAGGAAACAGAAGAAGTTATTGAAGATGTAGTAGAAGACTTGGCTGAAGAAATTGAAGACATAAAAGAAGAGGATGTTTCTGAAGAAGGAACACCAATATTTGATGTTGAAAGCCAAACAACTGACAGTTTTTTTATTGAGATTCCAAAGAATTCAGAATATGTCATCGACCTTAATACTTATTTTATAGATGCTGACAATGATCCACTCACATATGATGTAGAAACTGGCGACCATATTACTGCTATAATTGATGATAACGAAGTTACATTAATACCTGAAACAGACTGGATTGGTGAAAGCACTGTAAAGTTTTCTGCTGATGACGGCAAAGGAGGGGAAGTTGAAAGTCCTTTGATAAAAATTGATGTTATTGAGTCAGGAAGCTCTAATTATGTGCCATGGATTGTTCTTGGATCTATTGTTACACTTATTGTAATATCCCTTATTTTTGGAGCTTTTGCAAAGAAATTCAGCAAAGAGCCAGGGATTCCTCCTGAGAACTAGTATAAGACAAAAGTAACGCATAGTTTTATATAATAGTTCTACTTTTAATTATGTATGTTATCAATAAAAGAACGCAAACTGGTTCTTAAATGGGATCAAAAAGGAAAAACCCAGCAAGAAATTGCTGAGTTGTTGGATTGTCATCAATCTTCTATAAGTAGATTGATTAACAAACATAAAAGACACAAAACAATTAAAAATCTGCCACGAAGTGGCAGACCTACAAAACTTACCGAGAATAACCTCAACTTGCTTAAAGATAAAATTTTTAGTAGAATAAAAAGAGCAAACAAAAAATATTGTTCAATAAGCACAAAACAAGTCAGAAAAATAATTCAAAGAGAAATAGGTGAAACATATTCTCTTAGGCACATTGAAAGAATAATGCATAAATTAGGATTTTCACTGATAACACCAAGACCTGAACACATTCGCCACGACCAGAAAAAAGTTGATGCTTTTCGTACTGAGTTTAAAAAAAACTTGCAGAAAAGTATGTGGAGTATGAGTTAGTTTCAATTGATGAAGCAAGCTTTCAGCTTACAACAAATTACAAAAGAATTTGGTTTCCTCGAGGAGAACGCCCAAAAAGGGCGTTTTTTTGGAGCAATAAAAAACTCATTGTTTTTGGGGCTTTAACTAATTCTCATAAGTTTTATTATGATTTTTACGATGTACAAAACAGCCTTACATTTCGCAATTTTTTGCGAAATGTTTTTGCTTGGCTTGATCCAAGCAAAAAGTATGTTTTTATTCTTGATAATGCAGGGTTTCATAAAACTCAATGTGTGAAAAATTTACTCAAAGAAGTTGAGGATTGGATTGTTGTTGAGCATATTCCACCTTATTCTCCTGAACTTAACCCAATCGAAACGTGTTGGAAAGTGACAAAAAATGCTGTGACTAAGTCACAATATTTCAAAAGTATTGACGCAATGCAAGAAGCTTTGGAGGTGTTTTGGAATGAACATATTTTTACGCAGAGATTTATGCGTTACTTATGTCGCTAACTAAACATGGAATAATTATTTAAATAACTGTTTTTTCTTAGTTATGTTAAGGGGATATAGTATAAGCTGGCTAGTATAGCCGCCTCCAGCAAACTTTTACAAAATTTGAGTAAAGCTTTTGGAGATAGCGGCGGATCAGGGTTCAAATCCCTGTATCCCCACTTTTTAGAGAACTTTGCATAAATAGTTTTTTCCCAATAAAGCTCGAATATTAATACTTCGAGCTCGTCGGTAACAATGATCGAATGCAAGGTTATAGTTAGTGTGCTAAGTTTTCGTACAAATATGCACACTAACTATTCAGCAAAAGTGATTGAAAATGTACGAAAATTAATCACTTTTGCTATATCTTAAAGAATTTTGTATTTTTTCAAAATTCTCTTTACTCGTACAGCTGAACGAAGTGAATGCTGTACTTAGTCTGGGTTACTAAGGGAAGCATTCCCTTAGGTTTAAAACCTGTATCCCCACTTTTTATAAATAAGTTTTAAATACTACAATAATAAGAATATAACCATGCGAATATTCACATTCATTATAATACTCTTTATAGTTACATTATTATTTTTTGAGGTGACAGACTGGACACCTACAGTTCCGACGACAAAGGAAGTCACAACACACAAAACAACTATTGTTGAAACTATTGATGAGATTGGAGAAGTGGTTAATACAACTGTTACCACAGAAAAAATTAATCAAACTGAAGATGGTCCATAATAGCTGTTTTTGAAGCTGAAACTGCTCCTTTTTTGAGTTCTATTATATATTTTGCCTTATTCTTAGGAAAATAAAAGGTAAATGGAAGGAAATTTTCTTTTATTTCTATAACTTTTTTATCCTTATTAAGGTATAATACATCAATTTGATAGAACACAAACCACATATGAAGAGGTATATTACGCTCGTTATTTTCTACAAATATCAAATCATTTTGTTTTGAGAACATGAGGCCTCTTGCTTTGCTAAATAATGAAATGCACTGCTTTGCTTTATCTGAGATTGTTGTTTTTTTGGTTTTATTATATATTTTCATGTGCCATCATAGTAATATTTATATATCCTTATTATATTAAAAGAGACAATGAATAAAAAAGTATTGCTCATAATAGGGATTATAGCTCTTTTTATGATAATTAGCAGTTGTTCTAACCTTCCTTTCAATGTTGCTATCTGCGGCAATGATATATGTGAAGCAGATGAGGATGATATTTGCCCAAGCGATTGTGAAGAACTAACTACCACAACTACACCCACTACAAGTGCAGTAGAATGTGATTATACATGCGGAGATGCGGAGATGTGTGTAGGATACTTTGGAGATGGTGACACTGACTGCTGTGTAGGAAGCTGTACTGATGAGATTACAGAGATTGCATTTGATTCAGGATGGAATTTTGTATCTTTCCCATTTGTACAAATAAATGATAATATAGAAGATTTGTTTGCTGAAATAGTAGATGCTGATGATGGATCAACTGAATTTCTTGATGCTGTTGACAGCATATATTCATACCAAAATGGTTGGATGGTATGGCACAGCGATGAAAGCATACCAAGTGATTTAGAAACTATTGAAGCTGGAAGAGGATATGTAATTATAATGAACAGTGCATTTACTATATCTCTTGATGATCTTGAAACAGCTCTGGATACAATAATGGAAGATGAAGGTTCTTCACGCAGTCCACATGAGATAGATGCATGGGCAGGATGGAATATTGTGGGATCTACTTATGGTGCGGATGATGAGAATAAAGAAAAACCTCTTGAGGATTACTTTAATAATATAGACGGAATATACCAGTCTCTCTGGAAAACAGATTATGACGGAGATCTAGAAGAGATATTTATTAGTGACAATGAAAATCTGATTCCTACTTATGCTTACTGGCTCTATTTAGACTCTGATGGAGAGATTATCCCATGAAATGGTATGTAGCAATTTTTTCATTAGTTTTATTGATAGTTTTGAGTAGTTTTGCAACTGCAATACCTGAAATAGGACATCAGTTTTATGGATACGCAGTTGATGCTGATGCAACAATAACTGCTGTTGTTAATGATGTTTCTTACACTATTGATTCTGACAGCGATGGTTATTATGGATATGATGACATCTTTTTTGTTGGCGCTGCGTCTGATGAAGATGCTGGTGGCGAAGAAGGAGATGAAATTACTTTTTATATTGATGATACTGAATTAGGAACTTATACTTTTGAAGTTGCAGGTGTAACTGAACTAAACTTTGATGAATATTTTGGTTATGAATGGAGCAGTAGTGATTCAAGTTCTTCCAGCGATGATGACAGCAGTGATTCAAAATCAAGCAGTTCCAGATCCAGTAGTTCTAGTAGCAGTTCTGATGAAAGCAGCTCAGGAAGCAGTTCTTCTTCTATCCCGTGTCATCATGATTGGGAATGCACTGATTGGGAAGATTGTGAAGAAAATGGTTTCCAGACAAGAATATGCTATTACACAGGATCTTGCGCAAATGAAGATGATCAGCCTGACACAAGACAAGAATGTGATTATGTTCCTCCAATTGTAGTTGATGAGGAAGAAACATGCTATGATGGAATAAAGAATCAAGGAGAAAGAGATGTTGACTGCGGCGGTCCATGCACTGCATGCGAGGAGCCTGTAGTAGAAGAACCAGGAAGCAATTGGATGTACATCATATTAGCTATATTGTTAATCTTGATTATTATAGGATTAATAATTGCTCATAAATATAGAGACGGTAAACTTCAGATCTGGTGGAGTAACCTAAAAAACAAAGTTTTAACAAAATTAGGGAAGAAACCTAAAAGTACAGCTACAGCAACTGTCCAGAAAACAACACAACAAAGGAAATATTATCCACAACAACAGAGACAACAATATACCCAATATAGACAAGCACCACAAACCAGATACAGCAAGCCTGCTGTGCCTACAAGAACAAATAGAATTCCTTTAAAACAACAATGAAGAAAATAATTTTAATTCTATGCTTATTATTTACTGCTTCATGTACTATTCAGAAATGCCCTGATGAATGGATTGTTAATGAAATGCCATGTGTATATAATGAAGATCCTTCTGAGTGTCAGGTAAGTGAATACTTCATTATTAATGGAGAAAGAGTTGATATTGACAAAGAATGGGTAAAAGCAAACTGTGACATTGAGCCAACTATAGTTCAATGATTATTTCTTTATTATTCTCATTGATTTGTTTTATTATCTTAGATTTATATTTTTTAATCTCTTTCCATGATTTTGTTTTTCGAGCTTCATTGAGTTGTTTAAGTATTTGTTCTATTGTTTGATAGTTTTCATATATTGCTCCGCCTATTTTTTGGTTTTTTATTGTAGTTTCTTCACATTGTTTAATTTGTTTCTCCTGACTTTTAATCATAGTCACTACCTTTTGCACTGCTTTGTCATGCTTTTTTGTAACTCCTTCTTTTATTTTTATGTTTGGTACAAACATCTTGTCTAATGCTTCTAAGAAAGACTGCATTTCTTCAGAATTTTTGTGTTTTTTACTGTGACAGGGAATAACATTCGTAATTTTATTTTCTTTTTTTATAATTTGTGCAGGATTATTTTCAATATCTTTTATTAATAATTGAAATTCCTCATGTAACTCATTGCATTGTTTTTTTGTTAATTTTTTTAAATCTTTTGATATATCTGCTCTTGCACAAAGTTCTTCTGCATAAAATCCTCCCAAACCAAAATCCAATGCTAATTTTGTTACAATAGTGTCTTTCTCTGAACCCTCTACTGCTTTTGCAAAGTCTTTTTCTCCAAGCTTGAAAGGATTGTATTCAATATTAGGATAAGTATACTTTTCTTTAGGTCTAATTTTACGTTCACTCCAATCCTGGACTTCCAAAGGTGACAAAATCATATTTTTCTCGTCAGTAAAAATAAAATTTCCCTTACTGAATAATTCTATATAAATAAAGTAAATTATTGGAGATTTTTTAACTCTGTCTAAAGCATCTAATGTTAGTTTTATAATTCTTTCTGAACCTATTTGTTCTATATCCCTTATTCTTGCATTGTGCAGATATTTTCTTAAATATGAACAATAACCGTCTGGTGTTGAAGGCATTTCTGGTTTAATACTTGTTATTAAGATAGCATTTGGCAGAATTATCCTCAGCATTTGCTTTCCCTTACCTGAAACAAATATTTCAAAGAAAAGTTCTTTTTTAGTTTGGTTTATGCGGTCAAAATCAACATAGATTTTGTTTATTTTGCCATTTAATAATAATTTTTTTAGCTCTTTTACTACCCTTATTAGCTCGATAGATGCCAATTGTTTCATGATTATTTTTAGTTTATAGGAGTATATATGTGTTTTGGAAGAATTATTTAATGACTCTCTTTACAACACCTTTTTCAGCATCTACTTCTACAATATCACCATCTTTAAATGCTTTTGTTGCAAAGCGAGTTCCTATAATACAAGGGATATTCATTTCTCTGCTAATTATTGCTGCATGACATGTTATGCCTCCCTCATCAGTTACTATTGCTGAGACTTTAGATAATATTGGAACAAAGTTTGTTGTTGTCATATGTGTAATTAATATATCTCCCTCACTTATTTTATCTAAATCTCTAGCTGTTTTAATAACAATTGCTTTTCCTCTTACAATACCTTTACATGCAGAAAATCCTTTAACTCCTGCGGGAATACTTTCCTCTGATTCTTCTATTTGTTTAACTGTTTTGTAATTGTAATATTTTGCCTTACCTTTTATTAACACAAATCCCCATCCTTTTTGGCGCTTTTTACTCTCTTTAACTAAATCTTTATTCGAAAAGATTTCTTGTAATTCTGTATGGTTTAAATAAAGTAAATCTTTATATGTTACTTTTACTTGTTTTGCAATCTCTTCTAAATAAGGAAGTGTTGAATACATTCCAACAGAAGTCATGTCTTTTACATAAGTACGCAGATGAGTCCATGTTCTAAATTGATCTATAACATTTAGTTCTTCTTTTGATAGATGAAGTTTTTGAATTGTTTCTTTTATTTCTCTTGTGTGATCCTTCTGGGTTATAGATTTAATTTGTTTTAATTCTTTAGCAAAATGCTCTCTTGTAAACGGTTTTCCAGCATACATCACACAACCCATCCATGCAAAATTTTTAGTATGTTTATCTAAGTCTTTTTTTGTTTGTACTTTTATTATACTTTTTCGTTCTTTAGTCATTAAGCTTTCTTCTTTAGGGAGTGAAATAATAAGAAATATATTATTTCTTTCTTCAACATCTGTGATCCTTTTTTTAATTATAACCTTAATTTTTTCCTCTAAAACATCACTCATTTGAACTGTGCATTTAAAACTCATAAATGCGGTTATTTCCGCAATAATATTATAACCTTTCATAAAATAATTAAGAAGTTCTTGGTTATCACAATTTTTTAAGTTATGGCCCTCTAATTCTTTATTTATTTTCTCTATATTTTTTACTGTTTTTCTAATTCTTTTTTCTATTTTATCAGGAAGTTTAGGATCTTTTGAAATATTTTCTTTTAATCTATTAAATATCTCTTTTACTTCTTTTTTTCCAAAATAAATATCTCCATTTACATGCTTAATAGGAAGATCTGTAGAAATACCTAAGTTTTTTTGCATTAAAGGTATTGCAATTACGTGTAGTCCCTGTGCAAGTGGCACTTGGGGCTTTTTCATTGTCCAGAGCCATTCTGTTTCGTTCATTTTATTTTATACTTCTTTCAATATTTATAAGTTCTTTCCTGATCCTCTTTCCTTTTGCAGTTAGCTTGTCTTTTTCATTAAGTATTCCTTTTTCTCTGAAGCGTTTGAGGATCCATGCTGAAGTTGTATTTCTCATACCTATAATAAATTGAGCAGTAGGTGATGCACAAAGCCTTTCTACAAGTATATTCTTTCTCTTAGGGTAATATTTGAATAATATATTTCCTAATGTTTCCATGTTCTCGATTATACTTAAACCGCTTATATTCACATAAAACTTGCCATTCTTTTCTTTATGTGTCTTAAACTCAAGTTTTGAACAGTTTAGAAACTCCTCTAATAACTTAACCTCTTTATCATTAGTGGTTATTTGAATATGTCCTCGATTACGTGCATTTAGACAACCATCTCCTTCTATAACACCACAAATAAATTCTTGAGCTAATATGTAATTATTTTTCTTCTTTATTTTATCTAATAAATACAAAACAAGATTATTGTAATATATCTGTGTTAATTGACGATGTTCTTTTATCACTAATGTTCCAAATTTATTTCTGTTAGTATATCCTTTACTATCTGAGAAATTTTTGTAAACACGTTTAACGTCTTCGTTGCAGTTTTTCTTCCATAATTTCAAGCTTTTTTCTACTTGTTTATTATCATTTTTTGCTACTGTTATTGTTAAATTAATATTAAGCTTGTTATCTGGAATTATTAAACTATGCATCTCTTTATAGTAATTGGCTTGTTCAAATGTTGAAGCACAAATGCCCCAATCTACACCTCTTTTTGTACCATCTGCAAAAAAGCATCCTAGAAAATGTGCAACATCTTTTAGTGAGATTTTTGTATTTATTATTATAGGGACTCTTTGTCCAAGATATAAGATTATGTTATCTTCTGCAACTTCAACAAAATTATATTTACTTAATAAACTGTTGAAATCAATTTCTTTAGATTTTATTTTTTTATTAGGAGCTTTTGAAATTGTATTAATAATAAGATTTTTATTAGCTAATTGTATCCCTATGAAGAGCATATACTCTGTTGTCTTATGTTTTTTCCTAACTCTGACTCTTCCATAAATAACTTTATCTTGGTTATCAATCGCTCCTTCTACTTTTATTACGTCATCATGCTGTAAATGAATTTTTTTGCCTAATTTGTTAGGGACGTATATTCTTCCATCTTTAGCTATGTTCACAGAAAAATTATTAGTTCTTTCAAAGATAATATTATATTCTCCACACAGCTTGTGCTGCTGTATTATTTGCTTTGGGACGTAAACACCTGGAACACCACATTTTCTTATTTTAGCGAAAAATTGGATGTTTGGGTTAATTGTAACTTTAATCTGTTCTCCCATAGCAAAAGTCTTTCGTTCCTCTTTTGGAAGCCTAATAAATCCTGTTTCTTTTTTGTTTATTTTTGCGATAAAAGCTTTCGAAACAGTAACAAATATAGAAGAATTTTGTGGCTTATCAATGAACTGTGCACGACTTAGCAAGGTTGCGGGGACGATCTATTTCACAGCCTCTCAAAACACCTAAATAATAACTCAATAAATGTCCTACAATGCAGCAATAAATAGCAAATTCTGCGTCGTCGCTTGCAGGAACTTTAATTTCTGTATAATTTGAATGCAAATCAAAATTTGTAATGGCAATTACTGAAGCACCTCTTGCTTCGACTTCTCTTGTTGATGAAATTATAGATGAATTATTATTAGGAATTAAACTGATTACAGGAGTACCTTGTTCAATTAATGCTAAAGTGCCATGTTTTAGTTCGCCAGCCATCATGCCTTCTGCATGAATATAAGGTATTTCTTTGAGCTTCAATGCAATCTCTCTTGCCATAGGATATGATATTGCTTTTCCTAAAACAAAGATATCTTTTTTATTTTGTATGTGCTCGGCGAGTGTTTTTATCTGCTCTTCATTATTGTCTATTGTCTGCTCAATTCTATCAGGTATTTTATTTAAATCAATACTGTTATGGCCTAACATTTGAGCAAGCTTTAACAAAGTAATAACTTGATTAGTGTACGCTTTTGTTGATGCAACACAGACTTCCTGGCCAGCTAATGTTTCTAATGATATATCACTCCAGCGCTGGATTGTTGAATAAGGAACATTTACTATAGATGCTATTTTAGCTCCTGCATTTTTTGCATTTTTCAGAGGTGTGATAACATCCATTGTTTCTCCACTCTGGGAGATAGTAATTACTAGAGTATCTGAATCAAAACTCAGGAATGTTTCTACTTCTGATGCAATATTTGCCCTTGCATTATACCCTAACTTATTAAGAAGGATGCAGCCTATAAGAGAAGCATGATAGCTAGTTCCAGATGCAATAAAAACTATCTTTTTGTATTCTTTAAGTAATTCAACAAACTTTTCTACTTTATCTTTTTGTGTTGTTGTAAACGATTCAAGCAAACGCTTTGCGACGTATGGTTGCTCTTTTATTTCTTTTATCATATAATGTTCATATTGTTCTTTGTTTTCTTCAGCCTGTGTCCATTCAAACTCTTGAACTGTTTTTTTTATTTCTATTCCTTCTTCATTGTAAAATTGATAATTATCTTCTGTAATTTCTGCAAATTCATTGTCATTAAAAAATATTGCTTTGTTGGTTTTATCGCTAAATGCATATATATCTGATCCAATTGTGAATCCTTCATCAGTTATTCCCAATGCAAGAGGAGAATCTCTTTTAACAGCATATAATTTATTTTTATCTTTTTCAAAGATTAAAATTGCAAATGTGCCATCTATCTCCTTAATTAAAGATACTATTGCCTGCTTCATTGATCTTCCTTGTTTTATTTGATAATCAATATAATGAGGGATGATTTCAGAATCTGTCTGTGATAGAAAGATAACTCCTTTTTTTTGCAAATCTGCTTTTAATTCACTATTATTATCAATAATACCATTATGAACTATAAAAATATTTGAATCATTGTTGAAATGAGGATGTGCATTTAATTGTGTAACACCACCATGAGTAGCCCATCTTGTGTGGGCTATAGCAAGACTTGTCTCATAGTCTTTAGTTAATGCATTTGTAAACGCTGAAATACCTCCTGTTTGTTTTTTAATTATACCTTCTTTTGTTGCAAACCCGACTGAGTCATACCCCCTATATTCGAGCCGTTTAAGAACTTTTAGCAGGACTTCTTTAACAAAAAATGGTTTTTTTCTTATTATTCCAACAATGCCGCACATTTTTATACCTTATTTCTCGCTGTTTATATTCCTTGTGTAACAAAGATATAGAAGTTAATTTCATTTATAACTTCTTAATTCTATCTATGCTAAGTTTGCTTAAACTTTCTACAATATGATCAACACTTGTTTGTTTTAATGCTTTCTTTGAAAAAGTGTTTGTTACTGCTATACATTTTGCTCCTGCTGTTTTTGCTGCAGTTATCCCATGTATCGTGTCCTCAATAACAAGGCACTGATTTGCTTTTACATGAAGCTTTTCTGCTGCCTTAAGATATGGGTCCGGATATGGCTTTGCTAATCTCACATCTTCTGCTGTAACTAATGCATCAAAGTATTGTTTTATATCAAAATGCCTGAGGATTACACTAACACTGGTTTTAGGAGATGATGTTGCAAGGCCTATTTTGAACTTTCTTTTGCATTGGTGTGCAAGACGTTTAAACCCAGGGAATATTTTTATTTTTTTCTTAAGCATTTTCATGTATAATTCCATTTTTCTGTTTATTAAAACATTTGGACATTCATCAATATTAAAATGCTTAACATAAAATTTAAATGCATCTTCATCACGCAAACCTTTCACTTTATAGAAAGTTTCTTTAGTCAATTTTACTTTATACTTCTTTAAAATCTGTCTTTCACAAAACTCATGCAGTGGTTCTGAATTTACAATCACTCCATCAAGGTCAAAGATTATTCCTTTTATCATTGTGTCCCTCCTTCACCCCTTACACTGTAATCCTTGTAATTACTGTAATTATTGCAAATCTTTTTTTACTATTTCACCAGGAATTGTTGCAGTATTCGGCCACATTTTTCTTCCTGGATAAATAGATGTGTGAATTCCTGTATGCACATTGTCTCCAATTATTGCTCCAAGTTTTCTTCTGCCAGTGTCAATTATTTTATTCTTAACCTGTGATTTTACATTAGTATTATCATGACGCAGATTTGCAACAATAGTGCCTGCACCAAGATTAGTGCCACTTCCAAGAATTGAATCGCCAATATATGAAAGATGACCAATGCTTGTATTATCTCCTACAATGCTGTTTTTTATTTCAACTGCATTTCCAACCTTACAATTATTTCCAAAGGTAGCACTAGGTCTTATATAACAGTTTGGACCTATTTTGCAATTTTCTCCTATGATAACTGGACCTTCAATGTATGATCCTGAGCGAATTACTGTGCCCTTACCTATAATGACCTGACCGTGGATTGTAACTGACGGCTCTATTTTGCCTTCATTACTGAACTTTATGCTGTTTAGAAGCTCTTTGTTTGCATCCAATAAATGCCAAGGATATGTAATTGGATGCCAGTTTGATGCTTTTACTACTTTTAGCGGCTTTGTTTTTGTTAATTCTGTTACAGCGTCTGTTAGTTCATATTCTCCACGCTTGGTCTTTTTGCATTTTTTTAATAAAGGAAATATATCTCTGCTTAGCAAGTAACATCCTACATTTGCCAGGCTTGATTTTGGTTTTGCAGGTTTTTCTACAATTTTGATTAATTCATTCTTAGTGTTTGTTTCAATTATTCCATATTGTGATGGATCAGAGACTTCCTGTCCAAGAAGCGCATAGCCTGCCTTATAGAGTTTTTCTACATCTTTCTTTAATATTAAATCATCACCATAACACATAATGAATGAATCACCTTTTAGAATTGGTTCTGTACAAAGTAGTGCATTTGCTGTTCCTTTTGTTTGTTTTTGTACTACATAAGTAATCTTGATTGATTTATACTTATTACCAAACTCTTTTTTTATCATTTCTTTTTTGTAATTTACCACAAGGAGAGCTTCTTTTACTATCCCTACAAAATTGTCAAGCAATAAAGATAAAATGGTTTTATTGCCTATCTTCAAAAGTGCTTTAGGTTTTGCAACAGTTAAAGGGTATGTTCTGGTGCTTTTTCCTGCTACTAAGATTACGGCTTTCATTTTCCAATCTCCTTTTCTACTGCTTTTTTTATAGTGTTTGCAAGAGCAGTTATTTGTTTTTTATCTTTTCCTTCGACCATAATACGGCATAAATCCTGCGTGCCTGAGTATCTTACAAGAATGCGGCCATTAAAATCTTTCTCAGCTTCTTGTATTGCCTTTGTTATTTCCTTACATTGACTTACTGGCTGCTTTTTTTTAACTGGAACATTAATGAGTATTTGAGGATATGTTTCCATGCAGGCTGCTAATTTACTTAGTTGCTTATTTGTCTGAACCATTATGCTTAGAATATGAAGGGCTGTTAATGTACCATCTCCTGTTGAAATGTGTTTTCCTAATATAACATGACCTGATTGTTCTCCTCCCAAAGTAAATCCGTTCTTCTGCATTTCCTCAAGAAGATAGCGGTCTCCTACTTTTGTTCTGACAACTTGGATATTGTGATTTTTCATTGACTCATCAAAACCTGCATTTGCCATAACTGTTGTAACAACTGTATTTTTATCCAGTTTATTCTTGTTTTTGAAGTGGACTGCAATAATTGACAATAATTTATCTCCATCAACTATTTCGCCTTTTTCATCAACCATAATTACTCTATCTGCATCACCATCTAATGCAATACCTACATCTGCTTTATGCTTTTTTACTGCTTCAATTATTACTTCTGGATGCTGTGAGCCGCAATTTTTGTTTATGTTTAACCCATCAGGATTATTGTTTAGAATTATAACATCTGCACCAAGTTCTTGGAAGATTAATGGTGCTACTTTGTACGCTGCGCCATTTGAACAATCTAATACTATTTTGAAGCCTTTTAATGATCTATTTTTTATGGAGGCTTTTACAAATTCAATATAACGACCTCTTGCATCTTCTATTTTGTATGCTTTGCCAATTTTATCTACTGATATGTGGGCTGCTTCAAAATTGTTTTCAAAAAAATGTTTTTCTATTTCTGCTTCAACTTCATCAGGGAGCTTGTATCCATCATTGGAAAAGAATTTTATGCCATTGTCACCAGCAGGATTATGTGATGCTGATATCATGATAGCAGCATCTGCTGCAAATGATCTTACTAAATGGGCAACTGCTGGAGTTGGCATTGGACCAACCTGATATACATCAACTCCCATTGAACATAATCCAGATGTTAAAGCATATTCAAATATGTAGCCGCTTGCCCTAGTATCTTTGCCAATTATGATTTTATAGCGGTGCTTTTTGTTTTTCTTTGTTAAGACCTTGGCTGCAGCCTGACCTAGTTTAAGAATGGTAGAAGCAATCATAGGTTCTTTATTAAGCTCTCCTCTGATGCCATCTGTGCCAAATAATGTCCTTTTCATTGCTATTAGAGAATATATGGTCATATTTATACTTAGTGGAAGAAAAATAGGGAAAATAAGAAGTGCCTAATTTATAGCAAATGAGATTAATTTTCGTACATTTGATCTCATTTGCTGAATAGTGAACGAAATTTAAAATGTACGAATACTTATTTCGTTCACTATATACGGCAACTTTACTTAGATTTTGGGCATATTAAGCCTTCAACTCTCACTTTTGCCATTAAATCTCTTGCTGAAAGGTATAAATTTAAGCTAAATTTGGCATCTAAGGTGTCCCAACGGAAACTGTGTATTTCTCTGCCATCTGGAATTACTGGGCCAGATACCTTAACAAGATAATTTTCAAACAAGAATAACACTGGTTCATCAAAATCTGTTGAATAATGAGGTTTTCTGCCCAGATACAACATATCCTCAATTGCTAAGCATCTTCCAAGTTCTTCAGTTGTTTCTCTTTTTAATGCTACCTTACGCGTCCAACTTAATGATGGGCGAAGATCGTGTGCTTTTACTTTCCCACCAGGAATATTATCATACATATTCCCGTTTGGATCTTTAAATTTAGGTATTTGAACAGTAAGAACTTCGTACAGGCCAGTATCTGAGTTTAGCCTGTAATAAATTCCACCAACTGCCCATCTTATTTTCATGAGCATGGTGATTAGTTTAGAGTTTACAAATCTTGTGTTTAGGCATTGCAATGGCCATTGGATACATTACAATGCATTGCAATGGGCATTGCAATGGAGACAATGCATTGCAATGCCCATTATAATGGTGTTTTCACTCATTTTTGCATGAAAAATTGAAATTAAAGTATTAAACTAGTGGAAAAAGTGAATAAAGTGAGTGATAGATTAATAAAAATTCAAAAAAACAAAGAAAATGACATTACAATGCATTGCAATGGGCATTATATGCATTGCAATGCATTTTACACATTGTAATATCAACATTGGGAACATTGCCAATGTTGGAAATGTTGTTTAAAGAACTTGCAAGTTATACATCTTTCTTACTTTTTCCTTGCTTGTAACAGAAAATAGTTTGACTCCGCTTGGAAGCGTAGATTCCTCAATCAATCCTTTCTTTTTGAGTACATTCATATTAACGCGAACAGTATTGATACTGTGGCCTGTCAGCTGGCCAATTTTAGAGTAACTTAATGGATCTGCTTCATTAATCAATAGATTCAAGAGTTTTTGCTCAGGATTAGTGAGAAGTGATGCTGAAGGAATAATTATTTCTCTGACTTCTGTAACTGGTTTTTCTATAATCTGAGGTTCAGCAGGCTGCTGCACTTCTATCTGCTGATTTTGTAGATCATCCAATAGTTCCTGAACAGACTGCCTATGCTCAGAATGCTTCTCTTCAATTTCATTAGTGAGAGTTTCATGTAAATCCTGTTTTAGTTCTGTGCGAAGCGCTTGTAAATCTACATTAAGATCATCCAAAACTGCCCTCTTAATTACATCATGATCAACTTCTATTTTCTTTTCTATAATTTGTGGAGGCAGGCGCTCGCTTGCTTTCCTATGCACTGATTGTACTTGTTCTGCTAGTGCTCTGATTTGAGTATCATAGACCTGCATTGTTTCCTGAATAGAAGCATGAATTTTAGCAAGATGTTTTTCCTGTTTTTGCGTTGACTTGTGCAAGAAAGTAATCCAGCTATTGAGTTTTGTGAGCTCACCTTTTGTTATTTCTCTATGAGATGCCTGTTGATCTTTTAATGATAAATGATGCTGATGCAGGTATTTTAGCCATTCTTTTTGCTGTGCAATATCTGCATTAAGAGCACCTATAGAATTATGGACTGTTGAAACATTGTCATGGACTGTGTTAAATGCTTGCTGTACATGACCATGCATTGCATGAATTCTTCTATTAGTAACATTATATTTATCTTTATTCTTCTTGAATATGTCTAAAAAAACCATCCCAAATAGTACTCAGTAGTTTAGAATATATAAAAGTTTCAGTTTTTCAGGTGTTTATAACATGAATCTTGTGCCCTACTTCTTCTGCTTCTATTTTGCAGACATCGAAGATTTCACACATCATGTTTTCCTGAATCTTGGTTTTAGAATATTTTCGTTTTTTTAATCGATTTTTTAGCTTTTTTAGAGTAGTTTTAGTTACAATGCATTTGTTGACATATTTTTTTGGAAGATAATGAGACAGATGGGAGTCGATAATTAATGACTGCTTTGACTGCGTTATTGTTTTGATCAATGCCTTATTTAATTTTTTTGTATCTATGATGTATGATTTTCTTTTTCTATCATAGCCTTCCTTGAGATTGTTTTTGTCTATTACTTCATTTACATCTATGTATTTTGCTTTATTTTTTTTTGCTAGGCACTTTGCTACAGTTGTTTTTCCTGTACACGGCGTTCCTGTTACTATTGTTACTTTCATATATACACCTTCTGAAAAATGTTTATAAATATGTCCCTAGGAATATTTATTCCTGCATTTACAAATGCATTTGCCAACATAGTTGCTGCCTGCCTTTGTTCCTCTGTGTTTTTATTAAGCTTTATTTTTAATAACTCTTTTAATGTATAAGAATTCATGTATCCATCATTGATTTTAAGAGTTAATTCTCTCTTTTTTGTATAGATTCTTAATTTTTCAGGATCTGCTATTATCTTGCCATGATCGAATAGCCATTTTTTCTGAATTAGTGGATCTTTTTTGAAATTGTATTGGTATACTGTCCATTCAAAAAGATATTGGATTATTTGCTTGTAGTCTGTGTTTTCATCTATATTTATACTGAATTTTTGACAGAATTCGTCGAAAGGCATTGTTGTTGTTTGTTTTAATACATGAATCCTGCCAAGATATTTTACCACTTTCTGTCTTGCGGTCTTCTTTTTCCAGATACTTTTCACTAAATATGCATATTCTATATTTTTTATTTTTTTTATACGAATGAACATAGTGCCTAGAAATTATAGTAA
>Ga0210057_1003321_pt1 | contig 22292 bp, 17 predicted proteins | sample CryGeyCG2114_010_2_FD_183968 | JGI IMG/M metagenome (GOLD analysis project Ga0210057, IMG submission 183968) | Groundwater microbial communities from aquifer - Crystal Geyser CG10_big_fil_rev_8/21/14_0.10 (SPAdes) (version 2) | ecosystem: Environmental > Aquatic > Deep subsurface > Groundwater ...
CCCGCCGTAGTTTCGTAGACGCCGTCACCATCCACATCCATGCGCAGACGGTAGTTCTGTCCCTTATCCAGGTTTCCGGTGGAACTGCGCAGTTTGATTCCCGTGAGGAGCGCATCCTGTCTGCCGGCAACGGCGTCGAAGGCGAAGAGCTCGATGTCCTCGGACCCCTGCGATTGCTCCAAGGTACTGTAGGGTCGCTGTTCCAAGCGAATAGCCGCATGGCGAATAGGCTCGGGGACGATCACGCAGATCTTGCTGCAGCCATCGCTATCGAGCAGATTCCCGTCATCGCATTCTTCTCTTTCCTCCAAAACGCCGTTCCCGCACTGCGCCGCCTGAGAAGAGGACGAAGATTGCGTAGCAGAACCAACAGTCGCGATGTTCTCCCCCATGCCCACGATGAGCGCCGCCATCTCGCTGCGTGTCATGAGATGTCCCGGATCGAAGGGAAATTCCGAAAAAATCCCGCGCGCCGCCGCGGCGTCCATGTACGGATCGTACCAGTGATCAGGCGCTTTCACGTACGTCGGCTTGGGAATGCTCCACGCCTCGATGACGATCTTGAGCGCTTCGGCGAGGATGATGTTCTGTGTCCCGCGGAATGTGCCATCGGGATACCCATCGATGATTCCGCGCTCCTGCGCCCTGCACGCGTACACCCAGTACCACTGCTCCTCGCCGAGGAAATCGGCAAAGCACCGATGATCGCCCGCATCCGCAAGCACGTCTTCGCCATCCACCGCCAGCATGAGGATTTTAAGAAATTCCGCTCGGTTGATGAGGATGTCGGGGCGAAAGATTCCGTACCCGTATCCTTCGATAATACCGCGCGAATGGAGGAACTCCACCTGCGCTGCGTGGGGATGCCCCACGACATCCAGGAACGGCTCCGCCGTTGCCGCCGCAACAGTGAGAGGGAGGAAAACCGTAACCGCTGCAATCCATGGGGAGCGCACGGATTCCTATTCTACCGGAAGAGCGTTCCTCGGGCGAACGCTTCCGTGCTAGGCTAGTCACGCGTCCCTGTAGCCCAACCCGACTTCGCTGCGCTACGTTGGGCACGCTGGATACCTGCCGGAAGGCAGGGAGTGTCGATCTTTCCGCCTCCGCCGTAGATCATGCCTCCGTAGCTCAGCTGGATAGAGCGCCTGGCTTCGGACCAGGAGGTCGTGGGTTCGAATCCTGCCGGAGGTACCACAGCACCTGCAAACTACGGCGGACAGGCGGAACCGACGTGCCAGCCAAAGTCTGCCATACGCAGACGAAGGCTGGAGGTTCCAGATTTGAATCCTGTCGGGGGTGACATTCGACTTCGCTCACTTTGTTCGCTGCGCTCATGGTCAGGCACTCGGCGGCAAGCCGCCGCGCTTGCCCCAGAGACAACCGGAAGTGGCATGACTTCAGTGATGGATACACAGAGCATTTACTTATTTAGTATTATTTGTTATAATAATAATGGAATGGGCAAGAACGCGCAGGAATTCGGCAAGACCGTAGATCAAACACTCGAGAGCACCGTGGGAATGCTCGGGCATGTTCCGGCGAATTTCGTCGTCGATCTCCTGATGTTCGAAAATCCATTCAGCGCATGCATCAGGAAGTGCGCGGCGCCTTGTACGACACGTTGATGTTCGCCCCGCGCGCCCTTGGCCATGCGGCAAAGGGAACGCTTTCGGCAGCTGGAAAAGCCGCCAAAGCACCGTTGGCGGTTCCCCTCATCCCCATTCCGGATTCCTATCATCAGGCTGCCTAAGGACGCAGGGAGATGCTGGTTTGCACTGAAGAGCGTTGGCTCCTACACTCCTTTTCCTATGCCGACGACACATGAGACACAAAGGGAAATGGACGAGTGCCTTGACCAATCAGTGAGCAGTATCGGCCTGAAGGTTCGCACCGCGAACAAGCTTGAGGAGTTGGGCCTCTTCACTGTGCGCGATGTGCTTGGGTGCTCCAGAGAAACATTACTGAGTACCAGTGGCATAGCTCAAGGTACCCTCAAGGAAATCCTGACGTGTTTGGAGAAGGTCGGTTTCTACACTGAGAACCGATGGCAAACGCTCGGCATGGACAACGCGCAAAGGGAAACAGCGCCCCCTACTCCCGATACACGTACCGCCGCGCGAGGATGACGGCGTGCATCTGGTGCTGTGTGACGTCGATACGTAGAAGTGGCTCGTCCTCTGCATTCATGATCCCCCCCACTGCGCGGGGATCCTGCGCGGAGTGCTCCTGCAAGTAGACGTTGGACATGGGTCCCCCCACCTGCCAACTGGTGAGTTTTGCGAGTCCTCGATCGATCACGTGCGCGAACTTCTGAGCCGCGGCGGTATCTCCCGTGCGCTGCGCGAGCGCGTACGCGCTGATAATCCCCTCGTAGGCGTACGCGGTGTTGCGCGTGCGATCGAGCGTTCGGTGGATGTCGATCATCCAGTGCGCAAGGTCGATTGCCTGTCGCGCAAACCGATCGGTGTCCTTTAGTTCGCTCGTGGCGAGTTCCAGAAAACTCATCGTCCCCCACTGGTAGAACCCTTTCGTAATCGCACTGTCGGGATCAGCGGCCAATGCTTTCGTCACATGACTGCGGATCATCGCGTCCGCCGAGATGACGAGTTCTTCGGCGGGCAGAGGCACGCCGAATTCCTTCACTGCCCGCGTGAGCGCGAGGAGCGTTTCGCCATCGAAGTATGGCGACGGTCCGCCCCAACCGGAACCATCATCGAACTCGTAGTTCTCGAAGAACTGTCCGTTCTCGTTGCGTAGGGACCAGAGGAATGCGCTGTACCCGAGCAAGTGATCGTAGAGTTCGGGATAGCGCGATTGATCTTCGGTGCGGAGGAAGTCAATGAGCGCGAGTGTGAGGAGCGCGACCGTGCCCGTTTTGCCGAACTTCTTCCCGGGATACGTCACAAGCATGCGTCCATCGGGGAGTGCACTGGAGTGATCGGCAAAGAACGCAAACCCGCGCAAGAGTGCATCACGCGTTGCAGAAGTCGGTGCGTCTGCGTGCACGAGCGCGAGTCCCCATAGCGCCCCCGCCTGACGCACCTGGTTGTCGTCGGCTGTCTCCTCCCCCGTGAGGAAGTTCACCTCGTACCGGAAGTTTCCCTCGTCACGCTGATTCGCGAGGAGGAATTTTCTCCCTTGCGCAAGAGATGCGTCGAGAGTCGCACGCGTAAGTTGCATATCCGTTGGTGGAGGACTCTGCACAGGAACGCAGGACACAACCAGAAACAGTGCAAGGCACCAAGCAACAAAGCGCATGCGCATAGCGCAACGGTATCAGGTTCGCAGAGAACACGGAAGAGACGCACATAACAAGAAAGCGCCCGAGGAGAGCGGGCGCTTCTCTGCGTACGAACGCGAAAGGCTTACCTCTTCTTCTTCTTTGTCGTCTTCTTCTTCGTCTTGCGCTTCGCGGTTTTCTTCGCCGCTCGTTTCTTCTTCGGCATAGAAGTAAGGGGGAAGGGTTAGAAAAAATAAATGAAGATTGGTCATTAGTGTACGTCTTCTTGTATACAGTGGAAGATCATTCGTGCGGCGTTGCAGAGTGAATTGTGTTTTTGTTACACAAGGATTTTTTTACAAAAAAAGCGGTGCAAGCGCCGTGCGTGAAAAATAATTCGGTGACCACATCGAAAACTCCGCACACAGATGCGGAGATTAAACATTGTGTAATGTGTGTCCGAGTTTTTTCTTCTTCGTGAGCAAATACTTTTTTTGATGCGTACTGGGATTCATAATCTCCAGAGGAATTTGTTCGGTAATGTGCAACCCGTGTCCCTGGAGTCCGACAAATTTCTTTGGATTATTACTTAAGAGACGCAATTGCGTCGCACCGAGATCGCGCAGCATCTGCGCACCGATGCCGTACTCACGCTTGTCAGGAGGGAAACCGAGTTTGATATTCGCCTCCACCGTATCGAGGCCCGCGTGCTGCAACGCGTAAGCACGCACTTTATTCGCGAGTCCTATACCTCGCCCCTCCTGTCGCAGATAGAGGAGAATTCCGCTCCCTTCCTGCGCAATCCGCTGCATAGCCAAGTGCAATTGCCCACCGCAGTCACAGTGCAGCGAACCCAAGACATCACCCGTCAGGCACTCGGAATGCACGCGAACAAGCACGGGTTCTTGCGGATTGATTGTGCCTTTCACCAACGCAACATGTTCACCGTTCTTCGTGAGATCGCGGAACACCACCATCTTCCACATTCCTGTCACAGTTTCCAATTCCGTCTCCGCTTCGCGTCGTACCAGAATCTCCGTTCGGGATCGGTGCGCGATAATATCGGCAATGGTGATGACAGGAATGCGATGAGATGCGGAGAACTTCTCGATGCTCGCTCTGCGCATCATCGTGCCGTCATCATGCATCAACTCGCTGATGACAGCGCCCGGACGTTTTCCGGCGAATCGACAGAGATCGACTGCAGCCTCCGTGTGCCCGGCACGAATCAGAACGCCGCCATCGTCAGCACGCAATGGGAAGACATGACCCGGCCGACGCAGATCTGCGGGAATAGACGTTGGACTGATCGCCGTTTGAATAGTGACTGCACGATCGCGCGCGGAAATTCCCGTCGTCACTCCCCGAGCAGCTTCGATGCTTACGGTGAACGGCGTCTTGAGGCGCGAGGTGTTCTCCTGCACCATCGGCGGAAGTTGCAGATGATCGGCAATGGAATTCGCAAGCGGCATACATACAACGCCGCCCGTATGACGGATGAAGAACGCCATGCTCTCTTCGTCGACATCTTGCGCCGCCATCATGAGATCACCCTCGTTCTCGCGATCTTCATCATCCACGACAATGACCATCTTCCCTGCGCGCAGCGCGTCGAGTGCCGGTTGAATCGTCGCCTCCTGACTCATGGACTGGCTAGTGTAGCGTCCCCCTCCGCCTGCGGAAAGGAGGAAGATGACCTTTCGGAAGATTCTCCAGGGTCAGTGCAGCTGAATCGTATAGGTCTGCTTTGCGCTCTTGGGCGACTTACGACCGACACCCACGTAGTACGTTCCCGTGGGGAAACTGTACGATTGATTGCACTGCGGCCCATCGAAGCCGAACAGATCCACATCACCCATGGCATAGACCAGGCAGCGCACCTGTGCGGCACTGGAGGCGCTCACGGTCATGTTCTTCTCCTCGCTCACGGTGAACGTGAAGTAATCCTCAAAATCATTCTCGGTGAGAACGTACGTCGCCGAAGTGCCAGTAGACAAACGGATTGCCTGCACGAACCCGTCGTTGCCGTCGCCGGTAGTTTCCTCTGCATCGACATCGTACGTCGCTCCGGCAATGGTGGGCTGCAGTTGCAGTTGGTAGTTCCCCGGCCTGAGCGCAGTCTTCAAGTAGCATGTGTTCCCCTCTTGGTACCCCAAGTAGTACTCCGAAGAGAATCCGGATTCATTGAGCAAGTAGAGCCGACAACTCACTTTCCCCGCCGATGACTGCAAGGAAACCGTGAATGAGGCAACGGTCGACCGCGCGAGGGAGAAGAGGTACGAGAATGTGTCCTTCTCGGTGAACTTGCCGCTCTTCGAGAAGGGGAACGTCACGTCCTGACTCTGCGCAACGGCAGAACTCGACGAGGAGGATGTCCCCGTGCTCGTGGAACTCGACGAGGAGGAGCGCTGCGTCTGCTCACGACTCTCGCGGATATCCGCCGTGAGCGTATTGAAGATGTACGCCGCCGCTTCTCCACGCAGGAGCGGCCAATCCGGATGGAACTGAGCACCTTCTTGACCAGCTATCGGCAGAATACCGTACTCGAACGCCGCATAGAGATACTTGGTGTACCACGCGGCAACGGACACATCGACGAACTTCACAATTTCACGATGTTCACCGGTGATTTCCTCCACGGGGAGAGCAAAGACCTGGGTGATCATCTTGATGGCCTCGACACGGTTCACATCGTTGGCCGGACGGAACGTGCCGTCGGAATACCCCTGCACGTATCCTTGCGCCGCCGCATCACAAACGTACTCTTCGTACCAACTCCCCGGTTCGACATCGCGAAAACATCCGCGACTGGTGGGATCAGGCGTTCTGCCGCGCGCTCGGTAGAGCATCTTGAGCATTTCCGCGCGATTCACCTGACGATCCGGAGAGAAGCGTCCATCCGGATTGCCGTTGATGACCTGTGCGTTCACCAGCGTTTCCACTTCTGTCTGATAGATGTGCCCATCCGGGACATCCGGAAAGACTGCGGCAAACGTTGGTACCACGGCAAAAAGTTGTACGAGAAGAGCGAACGTAAGACCGGTGCTCCAGAAGCGCATGGATCCGATGGGAAGGGTTATGAGCCATCGTACCGCACCTTCTTTGGGAAACACAATGTTTCCTTATCCGAGTGACTTGAGTTCTGCAAGGGAATGGAGTGCGGCGCAAGCGGCTTCTTTCCCCTTTTGGAGCCGCTCCCGCGCCTGTGCAATCGTGGCAACGTAGAGTACTTCGAAAACGAAGGGGACGAGCGTTCTCACTTGTACATCCATCATGCCCCGTGCCACAGCCTCAGCAATGCATCGCGCGTGGTGCGTCTCGCCCTCCACGATCACCCCCAGTCCGATGAGCGCGTCGACACTCCTCTGCTTCGCAAGCGCACTCCCGATGAGCGGGATTTCAAACGACCCGGCAGCGCAGTAGAGCGTGATATTTTCTTCGGGAATGCCTGCAGAGAGAAGTTCTGACCGGGCGGAATCAACGAGTGCATCGACCTCTTCCTTATAGAAGAGAGAATGGATGATGCCGATGCGCCACGCCGGATCGACGTGCGCAGGTCTGCCGATGGAGGAAACCACTCCCTTCATGCAATGGAGGTGAACCGACGCGTCATGCGCATGAGGATATCCGTCTCGATATTGACATGGTCCCCTGGCTGGAGCGAACCGAGCGTCGTCTGCGCAACGGTGTGCGGCACCAGCGCCACGGTAACGGTACTCCCCTCGAGAGCGGCTACGGTGAGTGACACCCCGTCGAGGGCGATAGATCCCTTGGGGACAATAGCATTGAGGAGTGCATCGGGGACCCGGAGCTTAAGGAGCACCCCCGATGCGGGATCACGATGGAGTGCCTCCACCACTCCAGTTCCCTCTGCGTGCCCCTGCACCACATGGCCGTCGAAACGACCGGAGGCCTTGAGCGCACGTTCGAGATTGACGCGATCTCCTGGCTGGAGCATGCCGAGTGCGGTGGCAGACCACGTTGCAGGAACAACATCGAACTGCAGTGTCTCCTGATCCAACGCTATGACCGTGAGGCACACGCCCGCAACACACACACTCGAGCCGATGGCAAGATCATCGAACACCGCGGGACGCTCAATGCTCAGCCCCGAAGCCGTACGCTCCTTCATTCGTGCCGTTGCCTCGACGATACCGGTGAACATGGGTGATGATTGTACCCCGCGACATCACCAATTTTCAGCAGGATTCCTGGGAAACCTGCGCAGCGCGTAAGCCTTGTACATCCGGTGGGGCATCGTGCGTCAGCATGAAGTCGGTCATCTCCTGCACAGTGGGAACATATGGAGCATCATCGCGCTGGTAAAGAGCATCGCGGCGAATTGTGGGGGTGAGTGATCCTGTGAAGAATACGCCGCGGGGAGGATGAAGTTCGGGCTCTCCAAAGCGCAGCCGCGTGAGCTCGTCAGCAATGCAGTAGTGGATATCATCTGGATCGCCAGCCTTCTTGAGGAATTCACAGGTCTCCCGCTTCACGCACCCCACGCAACGCTGCATGGCCTGACGGATGTAGTCCTGCGTACGCTGCGTAACGGGAGTATCCATGCGCCGCGCAGGGAAGTGGGTCGGACTACTCTCGTCGGTAACTACACCGATGTTCTCGTTGAGGTACACATCGCAGATCACGTCATTGCGAATCCCCGAAGCATCGGTGAGAGCCGGGCGTATTCCCTCTACAACACCGTCTGCGATTGTCCGTGCATACGCAATCTGGTCTCTGTACCCCACTCCCCCTCCGTACCACACAGGTTTCCCCGGCAGTACGTCGCGGATTTGTCCGATGACAGTCTCTGGGTCAAAGAGTTCCGGCTGCTCCATCTCCGCCATGCGTCGCAACCCCAAGTGGCCACCAGCGTACAGAGGGTTCTCGTAGTACACGCCATCGGGCAGCCGTCCTCCTTTCTTCTGCGCATTGCGCACCACAAGTTCAACCGCCACCCTGCTCGAAGCGATGATGACGTATTTGATGTCGCGGCAATCGGGCTGTGCCATCCGCTCGGCGAGCTCGCGCGGGACACCGGCACCGACGACGAGAATGTCCGGACGATTCGGATCGGCGAGGATAGCCTCGCGCGTCGAGCGGTAGTGGAGGAGGATCTCCATGATGTTCGCCGCAACAATGCGGTGCGGATGCCGCTCGCGAATCTCGCTCAAGTCCCGGCAAACCGTATCCCTATTCGCCTGGTCCAAGAGCTGCGATCGCGCTTCCGGGCTTGAGGGGAGCGGCTTGGGCCACGCGCAGATTTCCGCACCGGGCGCCGATGCCGCATAGGTGCCCAGCCACCCCACATCCTCCATGGCATTGACGAGCCCTACGTCCGAAATGCCGACACCCATCCCGCCCTGAATCAAGGGGAAGGGCACCTCCCGGCGGAAGAGCGCTTCAAGGTACTCCTGTTTCTCTTGATTACTCTGCAGATTCGGCATGCGGAGTTGTTCCGCGAGGGTCGTCATAGGAGGCTGACACTAGCATACCAGAAACAAAAACAATACTTTTCCTGTGAAACCCAGCTGCAAGCGACAAACTGGCAGTTACTCATGATCCCGATGGGCCCCAAACCCTAGACAGGGGACTCTTTTTTTGCTAGGCTTAGGCTTCTGCCGCGCCGTGCGCGGTTTTTTTTGTTTCTCCCCTATGATGGATAAGATCGTCGTCAAAGGCGCGCGCATGCACAACCTGCAGAACGTGGATGTGGAGATTCCCCGCAACAAATTGACAGTCATCACGGGACTCTCGGGGTCGGGAAAATCTTCCCTGGCCTTCGATACGATCTTTGCCGAAGGCCAACGCAGGTATGTGGAGAGCCTGAGCGCTTACGCCCGTCAGTTCATCGCGCAGATGGAGAAACCCGAGGTGGAGAGCATTGAAGGCTTAAGCCCCGCAATTTCCATTGATCAGAAAACTGCAGCGCGCAATCCCCGTTCCACCGTAGGCACGGTGACGGAGATTTACGACTACATGCGTCTACTCTGGGCCAAAGTCGGCATCGTACATTGCCCGGAATGCGGCAAGAAGCTCAGTAAGCAATCGGCATCGCAAATCGTTGATGCCATTGCCACCCTCACGGAAGAAACCAAGGTGTTTCTCCTCGCTCCCATCGTGGAGGACCGCAAGGGAGCACATACCAAGATCCTCGATGCCATCCGTCGCGAGGGATTTGTGCGCATGCGCATTGATGGACAGATCGTTACCGTGGATGAAGATGTGGAGCTCGATCCGAAGAAAAAGCACACCATCGAGATCGTGGTGGATCGTCTGGCGGTTCGTGATCTGGCTATAAAGGAGGGCGAGACGAATCCGAATCGCACGCGACTGGCCGATTCGGTTGAGCTGGCGCTTAAAAAGGGCGAGGGAACTATGGTGCTCTTTAATGCCGATACCAAGGAAGAAACGCGCTTCTCTGAGGCATTCGCCTGCCCCGACCATCCCACGATCGACATCCCACAGATTGAACCGAGAAGTTTCTCGTTTAACTCGCCACACGGCGCCTGCGAAGTCTGCCATGGCTTGGGGGCGGTGCTGCAGGTGGATGAAGCCACTCTCGTCCCCAACCCCCGACTCTCGCTGGCCGAAGGTGCCATCCATCCGTGGGCGACTTCAGCAACGCGCATGGGCTTTATGATGCGTATTCTGGAAGCGGTATCGCAGGCTGCCGGGTTCAGCATGAATACCCCGTGGAAAGACCTTCCGGAGGAAGTCAGGCATATCGTACTCTACGGGTACAGCGAGCCTCTCTCCGTCACCTGGCAGAGTGCTTCCTTTGACGGCCAGTACGAAACCACCTATGAGGGAGTCATCCCCAATCTCCAGCGTCGGCACCTCGAGACGGATTCCAGTTATGTGCGTTCTCAGATCGAAATCTACATGCAGGAGTTACCGTGCTCCTCCTGTAACGGCATGCGCCTGAAGCGGGAAATCCTTGGTGTCACGGTGAGCGGCATGAACATCGTCAACGCCACTGAGATGAGTATCAGCGAGGCGAAGCGATTCTTCTCCTCGCTCATTCCTAACGATGCGTTCGCTGGTTTCGCCGATGCACAGAACCTGGAGCGCGATCCGGCGATTGATCCCTTGAGCGACTACCAGTTCACCATCGTCCGCAAAGTCCTGCGTGAGGTCATTGCTCGACTTTCTTTTTTGGAGAATGTCGGCCTCAACTACCTCACGCTCGCGCGGTCCGCAGCAACGCTGTCGGGGGGCGAGGCTCAGCGTATTCGACTCGCAACACAGATCGGTTCTGCACTGCAGGGTGTTCTCTACGTCCTTGACGAACCGAGTATCGGGCTCCACCAGCGCGACAATGCGCGCCTGATTGCCACACTCACGAAATTGCGCGACCTGGGAAACACCGTCATCGTCGTGGAGCACGATGAAGAAACGATCTCTTCGGCAGATTACCTGCTGGAGATCGGCCCGGGCGCCGGCAAGTACGGTGGGCGCGTCATCGCTCAAGGAACTGCGGCAGAACTCATCAAGAACGTGCACTCCGTTACAGGAAAATATCTGAGTGGGAAGAAGGTGATTCCCATTCCTGCCAAGCGACGCAAGGGCAATGGCAAGAATATCACCATTCGCGGCGCAGCCCTCCACAATCTCAAACAGATTGATGTCACACTCCCCTTGGGCATGTTCATCGGCATCACCGGAGTTTCGGGTTCCGGAAAGTCGAGTCTGATCCATGGTATTTTGGGCCCAGAACTCTTGCGCGCCCTGAATAACGCCCACACCAAGGGCCAGTGCATGGAAAGCGTGGAAGGCTTGGAACACCTCGACAAAGCCATCGTCATTGACCAATCCCCCATCGGAAGAACTCCGCGCAGCAATCCCGCAACGTATACGGGCATCTTCACGGAGATTCGTGACCTTTTTACCTCAACGCCCGAGGCGCGGTTGCGCGGGTACAAATCCGGACGTTTCAGTTTTAATGTGAAGGGCGGCAGGTGTGAGGACTGCGAGGGCGACGGTCTCAAGCGCATCGAGATGCACTTCCTCCCTGATGTCTTCGTCACGTGCGAAACATGTCACGGTGAGCGCTACAACCGCGAGACGCTGGAGATCACATACAAGGGAAAGAATATCGCCGAGGCGCTCAACATGACCATCCGCGAAGCGCTGGAGTTCTTCAGCGCCATCCCCACACTAAAAAAGAAGCTTCAGACGCTTGAGGATGTGGGTCTGGGATACATTCATCTGGGGCAGAGCGCCACCACGCTCTCGGGAGGCGAGGCGCAACGCGTGAAGCTCGCCACCGAACTCATGCGGCGCGCAACGGGAAAGACGTTCTACATCCTCGATGAGCCCACAACGGGGCTGCATTTCGACGACATCACCAAGCTGCTCACTGTATTGCAGCGCTTGGTGGACAAGGGCAACACCGTCCTCGTGATTGAGCATAACCTGGATGTGATCAAATCCGTGGACCACGTGATTGACCTGGGCCCCGAAGGTGGCGAGGATGGAGGGAGCATCGTCGCCATAGGAACGCCGGAAGACGTCGCGAAGATTCCGGAGAGCTTTACGGGGCAGTACCTGAAGAAGATCCTGGAGAAAGGAACGCGAAAATAACAGACACGATACGTTCTGGATGTGCTGGAGGTGCGGCAAGTGCAGAAAGTACTGGATACAACAACAGTGACCACCAGGCCTTCATCAACCTTCCGCACCTTCTGCACGTTCCGCACCTACCCAACCTCCCAAACCTTCCACACCTTCCTGACTTTCCAAACCTCCCACCCGTTCTCCTCACATCCACTTGATGCTGCACCCGATGGCGTTCGCTTCCGTCACAGGCGGGTCCTTCCCCGCAAGGAGAGCCGTAATTGCATCACGGAGATTGTGCTGCATCACCGCATCGGGTTCCTCCCAATTGTCGTCAATGCGCCCTTTGTACTTGAGTTTCCGTTCCTGGTCGAATACGAAACAGTGCGGCGTACAGAGCGCGCCAAACGCCTGAGCAATCTTCTGCGATGCATCAAGACAATATGGAAAGGGATATCCCCGCTCGTCGTGGAGCGCCTTCATGGCCTCGAAGGAGTCCTCCGGATACTGCGAGGCGTCATTACTGTTGATGAGGACAAATTGCACGCCTTCTTCGTCGAAGTGCTCGGCAAGATCGATCAAGCGCTGCTCGTACGCCTGTGCATAAGGACAATGATTGCAGGTGAAGACAATGACAAGAACGGGGTCTTTGATCATTGAGGAATCCACCGTCATCCCGTCCGTCGCCGGGAGAGCGAACCTCGGAAGCACATCACCGATGGCAAGTGCTGTTGAGTTGTCATTCACAAGAACCATATGCAAGACGGGAACGGAGCGACTATTGTACCATATTGGCTCAGTCGCCTTCTTCATCTATGCCACGCCATTTCACCGCCACGGCCTTTGTTGTCGACTCACAGAACCGTACGCTGCTCCTCAAGCATAGACGCCTAAGCCGCTGGATGCCGCCGGGCGGACACATTGACCCCGATGAGACGCCGGAGGAAACCGCGCGAAGGGAATGCAGGGAAGAAACAGGCCTCGATGTAGAGATTATCGGCGATGCACAGGGGGATCTCTTTACTCGCAATCCCACAGAGGGCCAGATGCTTAAGAAACCTATTGCCATGCTCTTGGAAAACATTCCCGCATCCCAAGAGCGCAACGAACCGGCACATCAGCACATGGATTTTGTCTACCTCGCCCGACCAATCGACGAGGGGCAGATGCTGACGCTTGCAGAAGAAGAGGGTGAGGAGGTGCGGTGGTTCACCAGGGAGGACATCGCGGCACTCGACGAGAAGACCGAGATTTTCTCCAATGTGAAGGCGTACATTCTTTCGCTACTCAACTGAGCCAAATTCTCTACCGCTGCCCTAAAAACGGCGTATACTATTTTATCCATGGAGTGGAGTGCATTTAAAGACAGTATCCGGCACTTGTCACCCGCTGACCAGGAACGTGTCAGGAAAGCGTTTGAAATGGCGAAAGATGCACACAGAGGACAACAACGTAAATCGGGCGAGCCGTATTTTATCCATGCCGTTGCAGTCGCCCATCTTCTCATCGACATGGGCGCTGATGCGGACACGATCATCGCAGCGCTCCTGCATGACACCGTGGAAGATACTCCACTGACGTTAGCCATGATTGCAAAAGAGCTGGATGGAGAAGTTGCAAGCCTCATCAATGGCGTAACCAAGTTGGATGCAAGTAAATTGGAAGGGCATCCCACGCTGGAACAGGAAATCGAAACACTCAGAAAAATATTCACCACCATGCAGCAGGACGTTCGCATCATGGTGATCAAGCTTGCCGACCGCATGCACAACATGAAGACCATTGAGCACCTCAAGCCGGAGCGCCAGCTATCGCTCACGCAGGAAACCCAGACCGTATTCGTCAAAATTGCAGATCGTTTGAGCATGCGGGATTTTCGCGATGCACTGGAGGAGCTTTGCCTTGGCATCCTGGAGCCAGATCTCCTCAAGAAGCTCGTACGGTTACGTGGGGAAAATGAAAAGAACGGGAAAAAGGTGATAGAAACCATTTCTCATACACTTACGAAATCTCACCCCACACTTGCAAAGAAGTGCACCCTGCACTACGAAACAAAATCTTGGGGAAGACTCCGGGCACAGCTGGAGGCGGAAGGAACTGCCGTGACGGGAGTCACCTCCCTTACCGTCGCGTTCTCCTGCAAAGATGTTGCCACCTGTTACGAAGTTTTCGGCGCGCTCCACCAGCAATGGCAGCGAGAAACACTCTCCTTTGAAGACTTCATCAATTCCCCCATGATCAACGGATACCAGGGGCTGCACACCACCATCATCACCGAGAACGGCATACGCATACGGTGCAAGATACGCACGGAGGCAATGGACAGATACGCCCATAAGGGAATCACCACAAAGTGCTTCGATAGTGAAGCGGCCGGAATTCTGGATTACCTCCCCTGGACGCGGCGCATTGCCACGTTGTCCGCAGACACAGCGGACCAAAGCGAACAGTTCTGGGCAAGCCTGCAGAGCGATATCTTGGGTGATTCCATCACTGTGCACGGCCCCAATGATAAGACGATTACATTGCCGAAAGGTTCTACAGCACTGGATGGAGCGTTGTACCTCTTTGCCGAGAAGGCGCTGGGTGTCACTTCCATCAGTATCGACGGGAAGGAGGTGTCATTCTTCGCTCCTCTTGAGCACGCCGCATCTCTCGACATGACCATAGTGAACACACCCCAGGTGAAGTTGGAATGGTTGGAATGGGTCAACACCGGGTATGCCACAGCGATGATTCGCGAAGCGTTGGCATCTGGTTCGCGTCAGAAGCGGGCAGCTATAGGCAAACAACTACTACAGAAAGCGATGACAAAGCAGGGATTGGGGTATCTCAAGGAGTTTAAGGAAGACCAGTTCCTTACGGGACTTCGCGCCTTGGGGTACGCCAAATTCGACGCAGCGCTCGTTGCCATTGCCGAAGGTCGTCTGAAACCTTCTTCGGCCATTGCTGCGATGCTGTACACCAGAGAAGGTAAGAAGGCAGCCAAGCCGACAAAGCAGCCTTGCATGGTGACGTTCACGCTCTCCGCTCTGTCCCTCCACGACGTGGCCGACCGGTTCTCCTTCGTCACGCAGAAGTACGGCATTACACTCTCGAACATTCAACTTGCTCCCGTAGGAGATGGGCGCACGAAGATCGTCATACATACATTGCTGTCCCCTGAGGAGGAACAAACGATCATCAACGAATTGAGTGCAGCGGACGCCACTGCAGCAGAAATTTCCGTTACGCCGCGCACATCCGTATTTCACTTGCTCTCCGGTCTATTCCTCGTTCTGTTCCTCTGGGGATTGGACCCGGTATTCGCACGATTCCTCATCTCGCAACATCACCTTACACCCGTTGACTTCACTCTTCTGCGTTTCTGGTCCCTCGCAATAGCGCTTTCGGTCGTGACGATGCTCAGCCGACGCCGCAAGCTCCTGCAGCCCGTACGCATTGGCAACCCTCTCCTCTGGCTCTCTTCGGTGCTCCTCACGCTCATCGCACTGACGACCTACGCCGCTCTCGAACAGGGAACAGCTACGCACTACGAAATTCTGATGACGACGAGCGTACTCCTGATCGCGACCGCTGCCGGCACCCTCTCATCGAGAAAGAAGCTCATTCTATGGACGCTCTTCGGCAGCACGCTCCTCCTGCTCAGGAATTCTACGGCCTGGAATCCGCAGAGCAGCCTCTTCACTCTCCTCTCGCTCGTTTGCTTTTCCGCATTCCTCGCCGTGAGCGGCCGCTACTTACGACAAGAGCACATTGCACGGCGGCGGCTGGAGTATTACACGGCCATGCTCATCATCAGTTCCATTCTCACACTCCCCCTCCTCGTCTACGCATCCGAGCTGATCTACGATCCTTTGGTCGTTCTCCAAGTTACCCTCTTCAGTACCTTCTTCATCGGTCTTCCATATTACCTGTACTACGAATGGGCTCCACGCCAGGAGATGGGATCTATTATTCCCTTTGCCTACGTCATGCTCACCGTGACATTCGTCGGAGAGTTGCTCCTTACGCATGAATTCGACGAATACACGCTCTTGGCTTTCGGTGCCATGACTGCCGTCTCGTACTTCACGGAAAAGCGGTAGCGTTCCTCCCCGTGGTGAGCAGTGGACTTACTCGGTATCGTCCTCCTCATCGTCTGCCTCTGGCACGTGTACTGCTGCATCCCTGCCTTGCGGCTTCTCCGCCTTCTTCTTGCGTGCGAGGATGACGAAATGATTGTCATATGCTCGGCCCGTCACCGGATCGTGAATCGGCACACGATGGCATGAGACACTCTCGAAACCAATGGCCGTAAGGCGATCCGCAATAATCCGGTAATCATCATCGGCATTCTCTCCTACAGTGAACGGATTGACTGCGTACCGCAGGCGACAGCGCAGATCCGGCTCATCATCCTCACATCGCACCGGAAGAAGGAGCGCCAAAGCGTAGTATCCTCCCGGCCGAAGGAGCCGCAGAGCATTCAGCAGTTTCTCACCTTGGTCAGCGACACGATCCATCGTGAGGGAATCCAACACCAGCCCCCCCTTTCCAAAATGGTGCTGGAAACTCAGGCGTTCCAGTTTGCCCCCTTGCTGGCCGGCGATCCATTCCTGTGGAGTATCGATCAGCCCGATTCGGGCGTTCTCGTGCTTCATGGCAGCGGAAGGGCTGATGTCGTACCCACGCACACGCTCCTCCCCCACCATATTCGCAAGGGTATCGAGTGTCGCCCCGTTGCCACAACCCAGATCAAATGCCCAATCCGTATTCTGCCGCAGATGAATCCGCGGAGTGCCCGTCTCCTCCGCCTCTCTCTTTTTCGTTTTCGACCATTGGTACAAGAGTTCGGCTGTCGTCGTGTCTTGAAGGTAGTGCGGCTCCAGCATGTAGCGCAGCAACGTGCGCAGACGCGTCAGACCTGCGGCGGAGTTCCCTCCATGGCAACACATGGCATCCAAAAGCGCGACCAAATCATGTATTTGCTCCATGATCGAAGCTCTCGCCGCAGCCGAAACTCGGCTTTCCTTCTTGTACTCCCTGCTCGCAATATCAAATACAGCACCGAAAGCGACTTTTGGATCGACTCCAATCAAGTACTCGATGTACTCCCGCATGCCGGATGGATTCCCGGTGAAGTTCTCTGGCGGCTGCGGCAGTGCGCGGTAGGCTCCCGTGCAGATGTCGACCAGTGCGCTGGGGCTTGGGTCAGGACCGGCCTCCGTAAGGAGTTCTTGCAACTTGGCACGAGCACTCTTGGTTTGAGAGGTAACGCTGTCATCTTCGAGCATCTCAGGGTACAACTCGTACAGTCGCAACAGTCGTGCAACTTGCGGATCCTCCCCGTTTAGAGAGGTACCTTCCTGCGATCCCGGCGTATCGCCGAAATCAGGAGGATCGGCGTTGTTGCCGTTTTCCGGCATAAAAGGCAAGAAATTATACAGCAAACCACGACTTTAACCTAGTATTTATGAGGGTTTCTCTCTCAGTGAGTGTCCTGCCGCCTTCGATGGAAGAGCCCCCCCAGGAGAGCGGCAGCAATCTGCGCAACAACCTCCCGACGGTTTGCTCCAACAGTACTACCCGACTGTGCTTCGGCCGCATCAAGCGCGGCCTTAGCAATCTGCGTAGCTTTTAGTTCCGCAGAGGAGGGCTCTAGGGGCGATAATTGGCCGAAGGCGACTTCGCTTCCAATGGACATTGCACTCCTATTTTCGGTTTTTTGGTTCCTGCTGTCAACGAACATGCGTCAGTATTTCGCCTGCAATATCTGCACATTGGTTAGTGATATGAACCGGAAATTTGCGCTACACTACGCTTATGTTCGACCCCGTGGACCCCAAGCAGGCGTTGCCCTCCGTGGAGGAAGGCATCCTCCAGTACTGGCGGGAGGAAGACATTTTCCGCCGCTCGGTAAAGGAGCGCCCAACGGAAGGGAGTTTTAGCTTCTATGATGGCCCGCCCTTCGCAACGGGGCTCCCTCACTACGGGCACCTTTTGGCAGGAACGATCAAAGATGTGATCCCCCGTTACCAGACCATGCGCGGCAAGCGGGTGGAACGCCGATTCGGATGGGATTGTCATGGACTCCCCGTGGAGAACCTGATTGAGAAGGAGGAAGGCATAGAGAGTCACCAGCAAATCCGCACCATGGGCATCGCCGCGTTCAATGAACTCTGTTGCGGCTCGGTGCAGCGTTTTACCAAAGAATGGCGACAGGTGGTGGAGCGCATGGGCCGATGGGTGGATATGGACTGGGACTACCGCACCATGGACCCCACGTACATGGAATCCATCTGGTGGGTGTTTGGCGAACTCTGGAAGAAAGGACTCATTGAGGAGGGACACAAGCCCATGCACGTCTGCCCTCGTTGCGTGACGCCGCTCTCGAACTTCGAAGTGACCCAGGGGTACAAGGAGGTCACGGACCAGTCGGTGACAGCGAAGTTCGCGTTGAAGGGAGAAGCGTCTCCCACCTACCTACTCGCATGGACTACGACGCCCTGGACGCTGCCGGGAAACTTGTTTCTGGCCGTGGATCCGAAGATGGATTACGTGAAGTTTCAGTTCCAACCCCACAATGAATCGGAGGCTTCGTTGTACATCACATCACTTGCTCACTATCAACACCTGCTCCATGAAAACGTTTCTTTTGGACACACAATCCCACCCGGAGGCGAATATCGTGAAGGGGATCAATCCAAGTATTGGATACAGAGCCTAGACGAAGCACGACAGTACAAAGGAAAAGACCTCATCGGAAAGCGCTACACTCCCCTCTTCCCTTACTTTGCGGAAAAATACCCTACAGCCTTCCGCATCGTCGGCGCGGACTTCGTGACGAGTGATGAGGGTACGGGTGTCGTGCACATCGCTCCGGGGTTCGGCGAGGACGACTACAACCTTGGCAAGCGCGAAGGCGTCGAGGTGCTGCAGCACGTGACCATGGAGGGTCGCTTCGTGGATGAGGTGAGCGATTTTGCCGGAGAAGAGGTCAAGCCGATCGACGATCCAAGCAAAATGGATCGCAGGGTGGTGGAATGGCTGGAGAAACGGGGACTTGTCTTCGCCAAGGAAACGTACCGCCACAGTTACCCGCACTGTTGGCGTTGCGATTCTCCGCTCCTCAACTACGCCACATCCTCATGGTTCGTGAAGGTGGAGAAGATCAAGGAAGATCTCCTCAAGGCGAATGCGGAAACGGAGTGGGTCCCCGCCCACGTGCGCGACGGACGATTTGGCAAATGGCTGGAGGGAGCGCGTGACTGGGCGGTTTCCCGCAATCGCTTCTGGGGAACCCCTCTGCCCATCTGGCGGTGCCAGGAAACCGGCGACATCGAAGTAATCGCAAGCCGCGACGACCTGATGCGCCACCAGCCGATCCGCTTTACCAAAGTCACAACGATCCGACACGGCGAAAGCGAAGGAAACCTGATCCCCATCTACCAGGGGGAAACTCCGGGAACCGATCTGACACCCAAGGGGAAGAAGCAGGCAAAGGAGGCGGGAAAGAAGCTCTCCTCACAGAACGTCGACGTAATCTACTGCTCACCGCTTGCACGCACGCAGCAGACGGCCGCAGTCATCGCCAAGCAGACGGGGGCACAGGTGATTGTGGATGATCGTCTGCGCGAGGTCAGCTTCGGTGAATTCGAGGGGAAAACCGTGGATTTCTCGGACCTGTCGCTGGTGAAAGCGCGTCGCGCACATAAGCTCCAGACCGGTCAGCCCGAATCGATTTACCACTTCCCCGGCATGGAGCGTTGGAGCGATGTCCAGGAGCGCATCGGAAGTTTCCTTATGGAAATCCTGCCCAGGCACCGTTCGGAGCACGTGCTCATTGTGACACATGCGGATCCCATACAGAACATCCACCACTTTTTCACGGGGGAAGATCCGCTCAAGATTTCGCATCAGCCCTACCCTCATCTTGCACAATCGCGCACGTACTTCTGGGATCACAGAACACGCACGCAACTCGACCTGCATAAGCACATCGTTGATGAGATCACGTGGCCGGCGTCGCACTCCAAAGAGAGTGTTGATGTCCTCGTCGTGCGCCATGGACAGACCGATTGGAATGCTCAACTTAAGATCCAAGGGAAAAAGGATATGGGGCTGAACGCAACCGGCAAGGAACAGGCATTGGAACTCGCGAAGAAGCTCAAGAAGGAACGATTCGATGTCGTTGTTTCTTCAACACTCAAACGATCGATAGAGACTGCGCAGATTCTCTCGGAGCAGCTCCACCTTCCCTACGAGGAACGCTGGAGTGAGTTCTGTGAAAGGGACTTCGGCGACTGGGAGGGCAAAACCCGCCAAGAAGTCGCCCCCGATTCCAAGGGGCAAATTGCCATTCAGGACCTTTCGATTCCAAACGGCGAGACGCTCAGCGCATTCCTCGTTCGTCTGGAAGAGGGCCAACGCAGGCTCGGGCAAACGTTTGCCGGTAAGCGTGTTCTCCTTGTAACGCACGGAGGCGTACTCAAAGCGCTTGACGCACTCAATGGATTAGCCACATTCCGCGAGGTGCGCGACACCTTTGTGGAAAATACCCAGACACTCGCGCTCAAGCTGGGACCGCAGATGCAGCGCGTCAGCGAAGTCTTCGATTGCTGGTTTGAATCAGGTTCCATGCCCTACGCACAGCCGCACTTCCCCTTCGAATCGCAGGAGAAGACCCCACCCGGTTTCCCCGCGGACTTCATCGCGGAGGGGATGGACCAAACGCGCGGGTGGTTTTACACCTTGATGGTGCTCTCCACTGCGCTCTACGGGGAACCCGCGTTCAAGCACTGTGTTGTCAACGGCATCGTGCTCGCCGAGGACGGCAAGAAAATGAGCAAGCGCTTGAAGAATTATCCGGAACCCATGGAGCTTACCAAGCAGTACGGAGCCGATGCCGTGCGCTTTACACTGATGAGCTCCCCTGCCGTGCGCGGAGAGGATCTGCGGTTCTCCGCCCGCATGGTGGAAGAAACAATGCGCTCGGTGATGTTGCCGTTGTGGAATGCATACAGCTTCTTTGTAACCTACGCGAATGCTGCGAAATTCGAGCCCGTGGAAACACGGCGACATTCCTCGCACCCCCTGGATCAGTGGATCCGCACCGAAGTGCAGGACCTTGCCAATCGCATGACTGAAGAGCTCGACCGTTACGAACTCTCCTTCGCGTGCGCAGAACTCCACGACACCATCGACGCACTCACCAACTGGTACATCCGACTCTCGCGCCGGCGCTTTGCGGGGCGGACCCCCGTTGAAGACGTGGACGCGAGTGCGGCCTCCCCCTTTGAGGGCATCGAGGAAGAGGACCAGCTCGATGCGCTCCACACGCTCTACGACGTGCTCCTTACGATGAGCCAACTCCTGGCTCCGTTCTGCCCGTTTGTTACCGATGCCATCTACCTCAATCTTGTCTCTGAGAATCACGGATCCGTGCATCTCACCGACTGGCCGCTCCCCAGAGCGCTCTCCAAGGACGAGCAGTCGCTCCTCCAGAAAACCCGCCTGATGCGGCAGATCGTAACGCTTGGGCACCGCGTGCGCGGCGAGCAGAAGGTCAAGGTGCGCCAACCGCTCGCAAAAGCCATGATTGCCGTTCCCCCCGTGTTACGCAACATTGAGCTCTCCGCTCAGGATCGCGAGCTTCTCACGCAGGAACTCAACGTGAAGGAGCTCATCTTCACGCAGGATCCCGGCAAACTTGCGGATGTGATAGCGCGCGTTGACGCGCGTGCCGTGGGCCCGCGACTCGGCGGGCGCGTGCAGGAAGTGATTGCAGCAGGCAAACGCGGTGATTTTTCGGTGGAGGAAGACGGCACGGTGCTCATCCTCGACGAGCGCCTGTCGCCCGAAGAAGTACAAATCGCCTACCAGGGGAAGGAGGGGACGAATGTCGCGGCAGACCATGGTGTGGTGGTCAGCCTGGATACGGAAATTTCTCCGGAGCTCAAAATCGAAGGGAACGCCCGCGATTTGATCCGTGGAATCCAGCGCTTGCGCAAGGAAGCGGGGCTCGCCTTTACGGATCGCATCGCATTGAGTATCGCAGGTGCCGATGAGGTACTCGCCGTACACGGCGACCTGATCGTTCAGGAAACACGTGCAACCCTGGAGAAGAATGACGGAGCAGAGCAGACCATCGATCTTAATGGACACAAGGTGACGATCCGCTTCGAGAAACGCTAAGCTCTCTCTATGTCCTCTGAGCATTCCGGCCCCTCCTGGCCTCTACGCGTTCTCATCAAGGCGCTCCTCAACATGGGCCTCGTCTGGTTGATGGCGACGTACCTTGATCAGTACTTCCAGCTCACGGGCGGCATAGCGGCCGTGATCATTGTGGGGGCGCTCCTCACACTCATGAATATCTTCGTGCGGCCGATACTGGAGATCCTCACCCTGCCGCTCAAACTCTTCGCGACCATCCTCGCCGTGATCCTGGTGAACGGCGGTTTTGTGTGGCTGACCATGGAAATCACTCAGCGCATGGACCCTGCACTTGTCCACCTGGAAATTTTTGGCG
>Ga0210057_1003322_pt1 | contig 22283 bp, 16 predicted proteins | sample CryGeyCG2114_010_2_FD_183968 | JGI IMG/M metagenome (GOLD analysis project Ga0210057, IMG submission 183968) | Groundwater microbial communities from aquifer - Crystal Geyser CG10_big_fil_rev_8/21/14_0.10 (SPAdes) (version 2) | ecosystem: Environmental > Aquatic > Deep subsurface > Groundwater ...
CAGCGCTAGATGCGCCCAAATTAAAAAATAGCTTAGAAATTTATAAAATTAAATTACCTCGATATTTTGCGATTTTTTTTAATGAAGAACAAAACAAACTCTTAGCGAACAAATCATTGAGACAAGCCATGGCACATGCGATAAATAGAGAGGAAATTATTCAGAAAATATTAATGGGCTATGGCGAGTTAGTCAATTCACCGGTCCCAGAAACAATATTCGGTGACATTGATAGTGAAGTTGTCTACGAATATTCAAAAGATAAAGCTATTAATTTATTAGAAGAAGCTGGGTGGAAAGACTTGAATGAAGAAGGCTTTAGGTTTAAAACAGTAAAAGTTGATAAAAATACCACCGAAGATCAAATCTTAGAATTAAGCTTAACAACCATAGAATCATCTGAGCTCCAACAGGTAGCCGAATTTATAAAAAAAGCCTGGAACGAAATTGGCATTAAAATTGATATTCAAACCATCAACCCCGGATCAATACAAAGCGATGTTATAAAACCTCGTCAGTATCAAGCACTGCTCTATGGGCAGGTATTAAGCCTTACGCCCGACCCATTTTCTTTCTGGCACTCCTCTCAAAAAAGAGACCCTGGCCTTAACCTGTCCTTATATGACAATAAAATCGTTGACACGGTGCTAACTGACTTAAGGCAAGACTTAAATCCTGACACACGAAAAGATAAATTAGCCCAAATTGCAAAAACCATAACAGAAGACGAACCTGCAATATTCCTTTATAGCCCCGACTATCTTCATCCCGTCAGTAAATTAATAAAAGGAATTGATACAAATGTTTTATCTTTGCCTTCTGAAAGATTTGGCCAACTAGAAAATTGGTATATAAATACTTCGCGAAAATTAAAGTAAATTATGAGTGAACAAAATTTCCCTCCAAAAGGAATTCCTCGAACGCTTATTGAAATGCGTGATGTGGCAATGGATAGTGTGTTGCTAGCAGATAAGCCTGACATGGATTTATATTTTATGAATAGAGATATTTTAAAAAATGAGACGGAATTCCGACTAGATGAAACTACGATTATCGCTATTAAAATCGGGGTAGAATTTAATAAAACATACGGCCACGAACACAAATGTGCTGAATTATATGAAATTATCAGTGGCGCTGGATATTTTTTAATGCAACGTCGAGATGGAGAGGATATAGAAGAAATATTTATTGTCCCCGCTCGCACAGGAGAAAAAGTGTACGTCCCGCCTAAATATGGGCATTTAATGATTAATTCCACTGACGAAAGCCTGGTAACGCGCAACATTATGTTCAAGAAATCTGTTTCCGATTACAAGCCATTCAAAGAACATCACGGAGCTGGATATTACGCAATTGACAGCGGCGAAGCTGTTGAATGGGTGATTAATAAAAGTTGGCCAAAAGTAACACCAATAAAAATGAAAACATTAGCTCAATTATTCAAGGAGTTCCAAATTGATAAAGCTAAAGAGCCATTGTCTGAATTGATTCTCACCAATAATAAAATTTTAAATTTATTTCGCTAGCATAAACTACTAATAATCTAAATAAAAACTAATACAACCAATAAATAAAATATTAAATATCGAAGTGGTGGAATTATAAATTCACCCCAGCACCTTCGCGAAAAACCTATATTGGGGACGTGGCGAAACTGGCAGACGCGCTAGCTTCAGGAGCTAGTGGAGGAAACTTCGTGGGAGTTCAACTCTCCCCGTCCCCACAAATTCATAAAATTAAACTTTTATAAGGCAAGAAAGGTGCACCTTTGTATAATTTTATAATGTTTTTAATATAAACTAAAAAAAATAACAAAAATAAAATGACACCACAGAAAACAGTAAAAAAAGAGCCGACTCTTAACATAATTCCTCTAGGAGGAGTTGAAGAGATTGGCCGAAATATGACAATCTTCGAGTATGATGATCAAATCATCATCGTTGATATGGGGCTACAATTTCCAGAAGAAGATATGCCGGGAATTGATTATATAATTCCTAATATTGCCTGTCTCGAAGGAAAAGAAAAAAATATTCTCGGAGTTATAATAACGCATGGTCATTACGACCACATTGGAGCAATCCCTCACTTAATGCATAGACTCGGAAACCCAACAATATATACTGCTGCACTTACAAGGGGTATTGTGTTGCGTCGTCAAGAAGACTTTCATGGAATACCTAAATTAAATATTGAGTTAATAACGCAAGATTCTCAACTAACTTTAGGGGATTTTAAGGTTGAATTTTTTCATGTAAATCATAATATACCCGATGGACTCGGAGTTGTTTTACATACTCCGGTTGGCACGGTCGTTCATTCTGGAGATTTTAAATTCGATCACAGCCCGATTGGCGAGAAACCAGCTGATATTGCGCGAATCGCTCAAATTGGAGCTGGCGGAATATTATGCTTACTATCAGATTCTACAGCAGCCGAGAAACTCGGATACACAATTTCAGAAAGAGAAGTCCAAGACAATTTAGAAATTATTTTTAAAGAATCCAACAAAAGAATAATTATTGCAACATTCGCATCTCTACTAAGTCGCGTACAAGCAATAATTAATTTAGCCGAAAAATATGATAGAAAGGTTGCGGTGGATGGGTATAGCATGAGGATGAATGTTGAAATTGCTAAATCACTTAGATATTTAAAGGTGACTAAACACACTCTAATTAAACCAAGCCAAATTCACGAATACCCGCCAGAAAAAGCCGTAATTTTATGCACTGGCGCGCAAGGTGAAGGTAATGCGGTACTGATGCGAATTGTTAATAAAGAACATAAAAACTTTAAAATCGAAAAAGATGACAGTGTAGTATTTTCCTCATCTGTTGTTCCTGGAAATGAAAGAACGGTCCAATCACTTAAAGATAATATTTATAAACAAGGCGCCAGGGTTTATCATTACAAATTGATGGATATCCACACTTCAGGGCATGGCCAGAAAGAAGACTTAAAAATGATGCTAAATTTAATTAAGCCTAAATTTTTGATGCCTATTCATGGAAATTTTTATATGCTTATGTTGCATGGAGAAATTGCCCAAACAACTGGCATGGACGAAAAAAATGTCATCTTAGCGGAAAACGGACAAATAATTAGTTTATCTACTGACAAAGTTACAATAGGCAATAAAAAAGTGCCAACTGGTTATGTGATGGTTGACGGGCTTGGCGTGGGTGATGTTGGATCAGTAGTTTTACGCGATAGACAGATGATGTCTAAAGACGGTATGTTTGTCGTTATCGTGACTGTTGATGCACAAACTGGGAAAGTGAAAAACAGCCCAGACATCATTTCCAGAGGATTCATCTATATGCGCGATAACAAGGAGTTACTTATGGACACTAGAAAGAAAGTTAAAGAAATAGTTGAAGGAGTAACAGGAGGCCAGCATCCAATTAATTGGTCTTATGTGAAAGAAAATATGCGTGATAAAATTGGACAATTTCTATTTATGAGAACAAATCGTAGGCCAATGGTGTTGCCTGTCATAATTGAAGTATAAGAGTGCATCAGAAATAATGAAGAAGTTTACCCGCAACGACTAATATTATAAATAGCACGACAACAATTTGAGCAATCCCCGTTAAATCTGTACGCTCTCGTATACTATAATCATAAACTTCACCCGTCCCATCACAAGCCTTGCATAGTTCAATAGATTCTTTTCCTACTGAGAACCTGTCAAAGCTAGTAGCATTGCCTCTATCAATTCCAGTACCTCTACAAACACTACAGCTGATATATGCCATGAGAAGTCCTCCAAAAAAGTTAAAGAACCATAATAATTATCCTCGCACGATTATAAATTAAACTTAATCAAAACACAACCATTTTAATTTCTGACATTTTTTCTTCTAGCAGTGCCCATTGTTTGGCTTCAATGTTTAATCTAAAAACCGGCTCTGTATTAGAAGCGCGTAAATTTAAGTACCAATCACCGCAATCTAGAATCAAACGATCCGCACTATCTAGAACCTTACATGAGGATGTCGGAGTGACATATTTTTCTATGATTTTTTTAATTTTTTCATCAAGCTGTCCTTTGGCAACAATATTTTCCTCAAACCCAACCCATTCTTTTCGCCAAGGCATAGCTAAAGCAGATGCAGATGTAGGATATTTAAGTGACAAATGTTTAAGTACGTATAACAAGGCGATTAAACCGCTATCTGAATAATATGCATCCTTAAAATAATAATGACAACTTTGCTCTACCGCAAAATCAGCATCATCATTCTCCATCCGACGCTTGATTATGGAGCGCCCTGAATATTCTCTTATACCAACCATCTTGAGTCGTCCCACAACTTCTTCAATTAGTTTAACTTGCCTTGCGTCATAAATAATCTTTACATTCGCACCAAATGATGACTCAAGTATCCATGACGCTATTATTGATGGCGGAATATTATATGCTTCATCATCAACAAATACTACTCTATCGCCATCGGCATCAAAAGCAACACCAATTGAGGCGCTATATTCAAGAACTTTTTTCTTTAATTCATCTAAAACTCCATGAATAGTAGGGTTAGGCCCTCGGCCAGGAAAATTTCCATCCATGTTAAAATTAAGTTTAACTACCTCAAAAGGCAAACTTTTAAATAGTTCTTCAGCAAATGGCGCAACTGCACCATTGCCTACATCAACTACTATTTTCAGTGGTTTAAGTTCTTTTGAGTCCACAAAGCCTTGCAAATATTTAATATATTCACTGTGTATATTTTTTATCTCTACCCGTCCTACTATTTCACTAGAATCAATATTGCCGTTAATTATATTCTTAATATCAAGCAGGCCATTTTTAAAATCTAAAATTTTCGCGCCAGCTAAATAGAACTTAAAGCCATTGTATTCTTTAGGGTTATGAGAGGCCGTAACCATAACAGCCGGTAAATTTAAATAGCCAGAAGCAAAACTTGCGCAATCAGTAGTACATAAACCAATATTTATAACATTAAATCCTTGTCTACATATTCCGTCTATAATACTTCTAGATAAATCAGGCGATGATAAACGAGCATCATGACCGACTATTATATCGCTCTCTAATTTTTCTTTTTTTAAAAACTCAACTAGCCCAGCACCAATTAGCTGAGATGACTCTTCATTGATTTCATCCGGGAATTTTCCGCGGATATCATATTGATTAAATATTTTTTCCTTGACCGTTACCATAACATTATCTTATCATTAATTGATAATTCATTACAAACAAATTATATGTCATTTGCCATCGGAATAGTTGGTTTACCCAACGTAGGTAAGTCAACTTTATTTAAAGCAATAACTAGAAAACAAATCGATATTGCTAATTACCCATTTTGTACCATAGAACCAAATGTGGGTATTGTGAGTGTGCCCGATACAAGAATTGATACTTTGCAAAAATTAATGCAGCCATCTAAAGTAACGCCTACTATAATTGAATTTGTAGATATTGCTGGGTTAGTTAAGGGAGCCAATCAAGGGGAAGGACTAGGCAACCAGTTTTTAACAAATATTAGAGAAGTGGATGCAATTTGTCAGGTTATAAGAATTTTTAAAAATGAAAATGTAATACATGTTGAAAAAAATCCAGACCCGAAAAGAGATATTGAAACGATTAATACGGAACTAGCTCTAAAAGACATTGACACGATTACTAAGCGATTAGATAAGGTTGCAAAAGAGTCAAAATCAGGCGACAAAGATAAAATTAAAGAAACCGAAATACTTCAAGCGTCTCTTAATGAATTAAACAATGGACGAGCCTTGCGCGATATGCCACTAGCCACTAACGACCCAGCCTACAAGCGTTTATTTGCTGAATTAGGGCTACTAACCGCTAAACCTATGATATACGCCTTTAATGAAGATTCGGTCACTAAAGAGCTAAATTTACCCATTGACGGGCTCATAGAAGGCGAAAATTATATCTTACTTGACGCCAAGCTAGAGAATGAATTGAATGACCTTACTGTAGACGAAATCAGTCAATTAGGTCTCGCATCCAGTAGCCTTGACCGCCTCATAAAAGCCTGCTATGATGTACTAAACTTAATTACGTTCTTTACTGGCGGTAAAAATGTGGAATTAAAGGCGTGGACTATAACTAAGGGGACCAAAGCGTCACAGGCTGCTGGTAAGATCCATTCGGATATTGAGCGAGGCTTTATTAAAGCCGAAATTATAAGTTTTAGCGATTTCGAAAAAACTGGGTCTGAGGCCAAGTCTAGAGATCTCGGACTAATGCGCCAAGAAGGCAAAGAATATGTCATGATAGATGGAGATATCGCAAACTTTAAGTTTAATGTCTAACGTACGAGTTAATATAAAAAAATGCACGAAATTACTTATATCTTAAGACCTGAGATTTCTCCTGAAGAGATCTCAAACGAGACAAAAAAAATTAACGAATTAGTTGGCAAAAATGGAGGTTCAATCTCAAATGAACACGTTGGTCAAAAAAGAAAGCTTGCTTATCAAATTAAGAAAGCAGATTTTGGTATTTATGTTACAATAGACGCTGAGATACCTAAAGAGAATTTATTTAAAATTGACGCCGAACTTACATTGAACAAGCGAGTTCTAAGACATTTGATTATAAGGAAAGAATCGGCGACATATTCACAACCAACAGTTGTTGCAAAACCTAAAAAAGGTTCTAAACGATTAATAGGTCGCAAAAAAACTGTTAATGAGAAGACAATTGCTCCAGCGAAACCCAAAACCTCTATGGAAGAGCTTGATAAAAAGTTAGACGAGATATTAACTTAAAATAAATTATGAATTTTAATAAAGCCATTATTTTAGGAAATTTAACCAGAGACCCCGAAGTGCGAACACTTCCATCGGGTCAATCGATCGCTACCTTTGGTATCGCTACTAATAGAATCTACAATGACGCTCAAGGCAATAGACAGCAAGCTGTTGAATTTCATAATATAGTAGTTTTCGGAAAATTAGCGGATATCTGCCAACGATACTTAAACAAAGGAAAAATGGTTTTGATTGAAGGACGGATTCAAACAAGGACATGGCAAGCACAAGACGGCGGAAAAAGATCTCGCACTGAAATAATTGCAGAAAACATGCAAATGGGTCCAAAGACTGGTAATGAACCTACTAACAGCCCAGCTCCAAAATCTAATGCAGACTCACAAAAATCAATTCCTGTTATTGACGCAGATGAAGCCAATGAAGACGGAATAGATATTAAAGATATACCTTTTTAATAAAAAATATGGAAAAAAATTGTTTATTGTGCCAACAAAATATAATTACATTAGACTATAAAAATACCGAATTTTTGCGTCAGTTTTTAACGGGGCAAGCTAAAATCTTACCTTCAAAAAGGAGCGGTACTTGTAATAAGCATCAAAGACTAGTGTCTAGCTCTATCAAGAGAGCGAGATTCATGGCGCTCTTACCTTTTACTTCTAGGTAAAAAAATTACTTACAAAAACACCTAGCTATAAGCTAGGTGTTTTTGTAAAAATGTTCATTGCCCCAATCACAGTAAATGATTAATCCGCCAAGGCTTTTTCATCAGCTATGGCCTTGATAATTTTCGTTTTAATTTCTTCGGAGATTTTTGGATTATCCTTCAAAAATTTTCTTGAAGCCTCAAGCCCCTGACCAAGTTTATCCTCGCCATATAAAACCCACGAACCACTTTTCTTTATAATATTATATTTAATAGCTAAAGTTATTAATTCACCTTCGTAGGAGATCCCCTGATTATACATTAAATCAAATTCCGCTACACGAAATGGAGGTGCTACTTTATTTTTTACTACTTTTGCTTTTATTCTTGACCCAACTATTTCATCTCCCTGCTTAATTTGAGCAATTCTTCTTATATCTATTCTTACTGAAGCATAGAACTTCAGGGCTTTCCCTCCTGGAGTATCCTCAGGATTGCCAAACATTACGCCAATTTTCATTCTTGTCTGGTTGATGAAGATTATTATTACATTTGATTTAGAAACTGATGCAGTTAACTTTCGAAGCGCCTGTGACATAAGCCTTGCTTGTAGCGCCACATGAGTATCCCCCATCTCACCCTCAATTTCAGCTCTTGGTGTCAGGGCAGCCACCGAATCAACCACTATGACATCCACAGCATTTGACCGAACTAATGAGTCCACAATCTCCAAGGCTTGCTCTCCAGTGTCCGGTTGAGAGATTAATAAATCATTAATCTTTACTCCTAACTTTTTAGCGTATTCTGGGTCCATTGCGTGCTCTGCGTCCACAAAGGCACAAAGGCCACCTTTTTTCTGTGCTTGTGCCACAACGTGCAATGACAAAGTTGTTTTACCTCCAGATTCTGGTCCATAAATTTCAACTATACGACCTCTAGGAAGACCACCAACCCCCAAAGCCATATCTAGGCCGATAGAACCAGTTGGGATTACATCAATATCTACTCGCCTTGTTTCTCCAAGCATCATTATCGACCCCTCCCCATATTTTTCCTTTATTTCAGATACTGCATTATCAAGAGCTTTTTGTTTTTCTTCGATTATAGATTTATTTTTTGTCATGGTTGATATATTAATTTATAATCCTCCTTGGTTACCCTCCCTAACTGATTTTTTACTAATAAACGTAGAATGTTTTCTCCTTCTGTTAAATTAATTATTTCTTTAAATAAGCCGTCTTTATCAATATATATTTTTCTGTTATTTATCGTTAAACTATTGCCATGATTCGTTTCACCTTCTAGGCTATATGTTCTTACGTTAATTATGCCATCTCTCGGAAAATTTTCAACTAATAGTTTAGGTGGCAGTAATAAATAAGCCCACTGAAATATTACATAAAAAATTCCTAGTGAAAATAACACTATTAAGGCTGAGATGCTTATTGTTTTAGGCGTAATTGAAATGTTTCTCTGCACTAACGAAGGCAATGATTGATGTTCTGGTTTTTTTGCAATTTTATACATTACACCGCGCTCCTTTTCAAATTGATCTAATATGGGTTCAGCATCTAAATTCAAGTAATCCGCATACTTTACTAAAAACCCCCTAACATAAATGTCAGCAGGCAAACTACCATATTCTTCCGCTTCCATAAGCTGAAGATATTTTAATTGTATTTTTGTATTAAAAGACAGCTCCTCCAATGAAATCTTTTGCGCAATCCTTTCAACTTTTAATTTTGCGCCCAAGCTCGGTGTGTCAATTTTCTTGACTGTAAATATCGGAATCTTCATTAGGGGTTGCAATTAAAATATCACGTGGTTTTGCTCCATCAGATGGGCCGATGATACCATTCGATTCAAGTATGTCTAAAAGTCTGGCAGCTCTCGCATAGCCTACTCTTAAACGCCTTTGCAATAATGATGCGGATGCTTTGCCCGCTTCGATGACAGTCCGCCGGGCCTCACCATATAGCTCATCATCACCAGAATTCTCACCTGCGATTTCAGAATCGGTTTGAGATTGTTTCGGCTGTATGATTTCCTCCTGATAAGACACCTCACCTGCGTCCTTCAAATAATCAGTTGTTGACTTAACTTCTTTTTCTGATATAAATACGCCTTGTACTCGACGTGGTTTTGATGATTCCGCAGACAGCAATAATAAATCTCCATTCCCTAATAATTTTTCTGCGCCAGCAGAGTCTAAAATAGTCCTAGAGTCTATTTGTGAAGCAACTTGAAATGCGATTCTGGTAGTAATGTTTGCCTTAATTAATCCGGTAATTACTTCTACAGATGGTCTTTGTGTGGCTAGCACCAAATGTATACCAACAGCTCTGGCCATTTGGGCAATTCTTACAATGGCAGCCTCCATCTCCCTACCAAAAGTAGACATCAAATCTGCCAATTCATCTATAACAATTACAATGAATGGCATTAAATCTTCGTCACTTTTTGCTTTAAGCTTGTTATTATACGAAGTTATATCTCTGGCTCCTAACCCTGACAAAACATCAAATCTGCGTTCCATTTCTCCTACCGCCCAACGTAATGCATTAACAGCCTTTTCAGGATTTAATATAACCGGAGTTAAAAGGTGCGGAATACCCATATAAGGTGTGAACTCAACTCTTTTTGGATCTATTAATATAAATCTTAAATTCTCTGGCGTATTTTGATACAGCAAACTGGTAATCAAGGCATTTAAGCAAATAGTTTTACCAGTGCCAGTTGCGCCAGCGATTAGTAAATGAGGCATTTTTGCCAAATCTGGGAATATTGGTATTCCAGCTACATCCCTGCCTAATGCCAAGCAGAGGTTAGAATTTTTTTCCTGCAGTAGTGGACTGGCTAATAAATTTCTCATCCTTACTTTTGTCGCTGTTTTGTTAGGTATTTCTATGCCTACCAATGAACGCCCCGGGATTGGAGCTTCAATTCTAATCGGATGTGCAGCTAGCGACAAAGCGAGATCATTAGCCAGACCAGTAATTTTAGTAAGCTTAATCCCCTGCGCTGGACGCAATGTATATTGAGTAACTGTAGGGCCTACATTAACTTCAGCCATCTCTACTTCAATACTAAAATTAGCTAAAGTTCTTTTTATTATCGTGGCGTTAGCTTGTATATCACCGCTGGATGGCTCGCCCTTATCTGATTCTAAAATATCTAAAGGAGGCAATTGGAAGCTGGACTTTCGTGAACTTGCCAATGGCAACGTAGAAATCGTATTTTCGTTATCCATGTTGTTCTTCCCGTCATCATTTACTCCAATTTCATCCGCAATATTTTTCATCCTGAAAGAAGGCTTTGGAGCATTTTTTTTGTTATCGATCTCTCCCGAAGCATTATGTATCACAACTGATTCGTTGCCACTTACTACACTCGGCTTATTATCCTTAGCCTCTTTATATAGAGCAACTAAATTTTTTATTGAGAAATTAAAAGTTATTAATACTGAAATCAGGATTAATACCAATAGAATAATCAATGATGCCCAAAAATCAAATAATTTAATTAAGGGAGAACCAATAATTTTGCCTAGATAACCGCCTGCTTGAGAAACTTCACTATCAATCATTAAAACATTAAATAACCCTAAGAAACTCAATACAAATAAACCCATCCCAACGAATGTTGAGGCATAAATATCTTCATGAAGAGACTTAATAATTGAAACTCCGCCAAGAATTAATGACAAAGGTATTAAAAAATAGCCACGCCCAAATAACGACTCCCCCGCTTGCAAAAAATAATTACCAAAAATACCAGCAAAGTTTAGATAGCTTAAAAGACTTACCAGTGCCAAGGCAAACAAAATTACCGCTAAAACTTCTTTCTTGGTCTCTACTTTTAAATTCAGAGCCGGAAATTTAAAACTTTTTTTAGATTTCCGCTCCCTAGTGTTTTCTTTATCTTTCATTATAACTATATTTTACTACACATTGCATACTAAAAACAAGTAAGCAACGTTTAATAAAAAAATGGCCATCATTGGCCGTTTTTTTATCTAAATTATTCCTTTGTATCCTCATTAGTTGGCCCAAGATCCTCAAATGTCGTCCCAGCTGGTATAAGCTTACCAATAATAACATTCTCCTTAAGACCACGCAATCTATCTATCTTACCTTCAACCGCTGCATTTATAAGTATTTTCGAGGTTTCTTGGAATGAAGCCGCCGATAACCAACTCTCAGTTGTTAGAGCAACTTTACTGATACCCATTAATAGCTGACTACACTTTGCAATTTTTTTACCTACTTTTTTAGCAATATCATTCTCAATTATAAACTTTTGTTTCTCAACGATATCACCAATTAGTAATGGTGTTTCTCCAGAATCCTCAATTTTCACACGAGAGAACATTTGACGAATAATTAATTCTACATGTTTATCGTGAATTCCTTCACCTTGGGCTGTATATATGTTCTGAACGTCTCTTATTACATAACGTCTAACAGATTCTTCACCCGCGTGTTTAAATAAATCCTTCAAGTCAACATTTCCTTCAGCTAGCTGTTGGCCAACCTTAACTTCGTCACCCTCCTTGACCAACAAACTAATATTTCTTGGAATAGTATACTCTGTGTTTAGAGTATCACTAACCTCAACATCCTGATTTTTTGCATCTGCCTTCTTATTTGCCTTTACTCTAATAATGCGATCCTTCTCTGTTTCAATGATTTCCGTAATTTTTCCATCTACTTCACTAATTGGCACCCTACCTTTTGGCGGACGACATTCAAAAATTTCTTCCACACGTAGCAACCCCTGTGTGATATCAGATCCAGACGCTACACCACCGGTATGGAACGTTCTCATTGTTAACTGAGTTCCTGGTTCACCAATTGCTTGAGCAGTTACAACCCCGACTAACGCCCCCTTAGCAACTAATCGATTATTACTTAAATCATAACCATAACATTTTTGGCAAACACCTTCCAACGCTTTACAAGCGATAACTGATCTAACTTTTACTTTATCAATACCTGTTTTATCAATTGCATCAGCGGTTTCTTTATCTAACAATTGATTCTTTTTGGCTATAACATTATCACCGTCTTTTATTTCCTCCAGTAATATTCTAGAAACGATTCTAGATCCCAAACTTCGCCCATATTCTTGCCCATCCTGTCTATAAATAAAAATTCCATCCTTATCACCGCAATCTTCCGTTTTAATAATAACGTCTTGACAAACATCTACCAACCTTCTGGTTAAGTAACCAGCAGTGGCAGTACGTAATGCAGTGTCTGTAGTCCCTTTTCTAGCTCCATGGGTAGAAATAAAATACTCAAGCGGATTAAATCCTTCTTTAAATGAACTCTTAATAGGCAACTCAATAATTTCACCTGTTGGGTTTACTACCATACCTTTCATACCCATCATCTGGGATAATTGACCGAATGAACCACGTGCACCAGAAAGCACCATATCATAAACTGAACTAGTTGGGTCCACATTTTTAGCAACTTCCTTAGCAATTTCATCAGTTGCTCTTGCCCAAATTTCAATAATTTGAGAATATCTCTCTTCCCAAGTTAATAGTCCATCTAAATATTGCCCGTGAACTAATTCAACACTTTTTTCCGCCTTAGATATAATTTCTGGTTTCGCGGTTAGGACTGTTAAATCATCCATTCCCCAGCTTGATCCAGATTGCGTGGCATATTCGTTACCAACCTGTTTAATTTTATCTAAAATTACAGCTGTTCTTTCATTACCTAACTTATGGATAAGCTCGGCTGTTAAATATCTTAAATCTTTATTGCTCATGTTCTTATTCACATAAGCAATTTCTTCCGGCAAGGTATTATTGAAAATAATTCTCCCAACTGAAGTTTCAACAGTTTCCATTTTTCCATCTATTATTTGTCGCAAATTAATTTTTGCTCGAAGATCAATCCATCCTAATTGGTGATGCAAAATCGCATTGTCTTTACTGGCGAAATAAGTTCCTTCACCCTTGGCTCCATCAACTAATTTTGTTAGCCAAAAACATCCCAAGATTATATCCTGAGTTGGTATAGCAATTGGCTCACCAGTAGCAGGCTTTAATAAGTTAAGTGAAGCTAGCATTAATTCACGTGCCTCTTTTTGTGCTTCTGCTGTCAACGGTAAATGAACAGCCATTTGGTCTCCATCAAAGTCAGCGTTAAAAGCCTTACATACAATAGGATGCACCTGTATAGCGCTACCTTCAATTAATATTGGCTGGAAAGCTTGGATACCAAGTCTATGCAAAGTCGGCGCACGGTTTAGCAAAACATGCTTGCCAATAATAACTTCTTCCAAAATCGCCCAGACTTCATCTGTCTCTTGTTCAATTAAACGACCAGCGCCTCTGATATTATGAACTAATTCTCTTTCAACTAGCTTACTGATAACAAACGGTTTAAATAATTCCAAGGCCATTCTCTTCGGTAAACCGCATTGGCCAAGTTTTAAATCTGGTCCAACAACGATTACTGATCTACCGGAGTAGTCAACTCGCTTACCAAGCAAATTTTGACGAAACCTCCCCTGCTTACCTTTTAGCATGTCTGCCAATGACTTCAATGTTCTTTTTTGCCCTGTTGATGCCATGATTGGCCCTTGTCCTCGTCTAGCTGAATTATCAATTAAAGCGTCCACAGCTTCCTGCAACATTCTTTTTTCATTCCTAACAATTACCTCTGGAGCACTTAATTCTAAAAGTTTTTTTAATCGATTATTTCTATTAATAACGCGTCGATACAAATCGTTCAAATCCGACGTAGCATAACGACCTCCATCCAAGGCAACCATTGGCCTTAAATCAGGTGGCAGTATTGGCAAAACACTAACAACCATCCACTCTGGTCTGACCTTAGATCGCTTCATTGCTCCAACCAATCTTATTCGTTTGGTAATTTTTGTTCTAGCTAATCCTTCATCTGTTTTATCCAATTGGACATTTAAGTCCTTAATAAGTTCATCAAAATTTATTTTTTCCAAAACTTGTCGGATCGCTTCAGCGCCGATCCCGGCCTCAAAGACCTGCGCATACTGCATGCTCAAATCTTGATATTGATTTTCTGAAATAATTAAAAGAGGCTTTAATGAACGCAAACCAGAAGCAACTTTATCGCGTCGTTTACGTAATTGCTGTTTATCATCTTCACTTGCCGCTGCTTTTAATTTGTTTTTAAATTCTTTGTCTAAATCTTTAATAACTTGCTGTCTCGCTTCATCATCGACTTTAGTAATAATGTAACTCGCGAAATAAATGACTTTTTCTAAGTCCATTACGGACATGCCCAACATTAACCCAATCTTTGATGGCACATTCCTTAAAAACCAAATATGCGAAACAGGTGAGGCTAGTTTAATGTGCCCCATCCTTTCACGTCTTACAATCGATCGAGTTACTTCAACTCCGCATTTGTCACAAACTATGCCTTTGTATCTAATCCGACGATATTTACCACAGTAGCATTCCCAGTCTTTTTCTGGACCGAAAATTTGTTCAGAAAATAAACCGTCTTTCTCGGCTTTTTGAGTTCTATAATTAATAGTTTCTGGCTTGGTTACTTCACCATGAGACCACCTTAAAATATCCTCAGGAGAGGCTAGCTTTAGTTCAATGGCTTTAAAATCACTTACTTTTGACATAATAGTTCAATTATTTATTATAATCTTCTTCTTTCATGTCACCGATGGTCTCAACGTTAAGACCAAGCGCTTTGATTTCCCGTACCAAGACATCAAAAGATGCTGGTACGTTTGGAGTTTTAATTTCTTGACCTCTTATTATCGAGTCATATGCGTTGGTTCGACCAACCACATCGTCAGACTTAATAGTTAACATCTCCTGAAGAACATGAGACGCTCCATATCCTTCAAGTGCCCATACTTCCATTTCTCCAAATCTTTGTCCACCAAACTGAGCTTTTCCACCAAGTGGCTGCTGTGTAATTAAGGAATACGGACCAATAGAACGCATGTGAATCTTATCTTCAACCAAATGGTTCAACTTCATCATATAAATAACTCCGACAGTAACTTTTTTATCGAATGGGTTTCCCGTAGTTCCATCGTACAAAATAACTTTTCCGTCTTCGGGTAATTTTGCCTCACGCAATACTTCTTTAATTTGTTCTTCAGTTGCGCCTGCTAATGCTGGAGTGATTGCTCTAAACCCTAATTCTTTAGCAGCCCAACCCAAATGAGTTTCTAAAATTTGACCAATGTTCATACGAGAAGCAACACCGAGAGGATTTAAAATAATATCTACAGGTGTTCCATCTTTTAGATAAGGCATATCTTCCTCTGGCAAAACTTTTGAAATAACACCTTTATTACCGTGCCTTCCGGCCATTTTATCACCAACCATAACTTTTCTTAACTGAGCAACTTCCACTCTAATTGACTTAATAACTCCTGCAGGCAATTTATCACCCTGTTCTCTTGAAAATATTTTGACTCCAATAATTCGGCCTCTTTTTCCATGTGCCAAAAGCATTGATGAATCTTTCACATCATGTGCATTTTCACCAAATATAGCCCTTAGCAATCTTTCTTCAGCAGTTAAATCAGCCTCTCCTTTTGGAGAAATTTTTCCAACTAAAATGTCACCCGGACTTACTTCCGCACCAATTCTGATTATTCCATCTTCATCTAAATTCTTTAATTTATCTTCTCCAACATTTGGAATATCTGGCGTTGTTAATTCTGGGCCCAACTTAGTTTCTCTGACATTACAAATATAATCTTCGATATGGATTGAAGTATACCTATCGTCTCTAACTATTTTTTCCGAAATAATAATAGCATCTTCAAAGTTTGCGCCTCGCCATGGGATAAATGCTACGGTTAAGTTTTGTCCTAAAGCAACCCTACCTTCTTCAGTGGCTGCGCCATCAGCCAAAACAGTTCCTTTTTTAATTTTTTGTCCTTTCTTGACTAATGGTCTCTGAGTGATACAAGTAAATTGGTTGGTCCTTGTAAAATTATGAAGTGGATAAGATACCCAACCTTCTTTTCTTGAATGTGTCCCTTCCTTTTCAACAGTTATATGCTGTGCATCCACTTCAACTACTTCACCATTCTCTTCAGCAATGGCCAACTGACCAGAATCTCTACCAGCTTCTTTTTCCATACCAGTCCCAACTAATGGAGCTTGCGGGTTAACACAAGAGACTGATTGGCGTTGCATATTTGAACCCATCAATGCTCGGTTAGCATCGTCATGCTCCAAAAAAGGAATCATGGCAGTAGCCACGCTAATAAATTGCTGTGGCGCGATATCGATATAATCAATTTTTTCTTTTTTAGTCACGCTCGGTCTACCTTTAACACGAGATTCTACTTTATCTTCCGTAATATTTCCATGATCATCCATCTCAACTGCAGAATGCGCAATATTAACTTGCTGCTCTTTATAAGCATCTAACCAAACAACTTCGCTAGTTATTTTTGCATTTTTAACTTTTAAATATGGAGTTTCCATAAATCCATAATCATTCAATCGAGCGTAAGACGCCATATGGCCAACTAAACCAATATTTGGTCCTTCTGGCGTTTGAATTGGACAAAGTCTACCATAATAGGTTGGGTGAACGTCTCTAACTTCAAATCCTGCCCGTTCTTTACTTAGCCCACCTGGTCCCATTGATGAAATCCTTCGTTTATGCTCAAGCTCCGCCAAAGGATTTACTTGGTCCATGAATTGTGACAACTGAGAAGTTGTAAAAAATTCCTTAATAGATGCAACAAATGGACGAATATTTATTAATTGAGCAGGCACAACAGTTTCCAACTCTAATGTCGTCATTCTTTCTTTTGCAGCACGTTCAACACGCATCATCGCAATTCGTAATTTATTTTGTAAAAGCTCACCAACGCTCCTTATTCTTCGATTTGCTAAATGGTCAATGTCGTCTGGCAAGGCTTGCGGGTCATTGTTTAACTTAATAATTTCCTTGATTATTGCTACTACATCTTCTAATCTTAAAATTCTGTTTTGTCTATTAATTGGTCCTTCCACTCCCAATCTCTGATTTAATTTCCATCGTCCAACTTCTGATAAATCATATCTTTCAATGTTAAAAAACATCCCCTCAATAAGTTGTCTGGCGTTTTCAACGGTTGCTAAATCGCCTGGTCGCAACCTTTTATATAATTCCAAAAATCCTTCTTCCTTAGTGTTTGAGGAGTCTTTTTTAATAGTTTCTGCAATATATGGAGCATCAGGATTGGTGTCCACGTCTGAGAAAACCTTCATTAATTGATCGTTGGTAGTAATACCAAAAGCTTTAAGTAAAGCAGCTACAGGAACCTTCCTTTTCCTGTCAATTTTTACATAAATTACATTATCTTGTTCAGTTTCAAATTCTAACCACGCACCACGGTTAGGAATTACTTTTGCTCCAAATAACTTTCTACCATGGGAGTTTTGCGCAGTAAAGAAAACTCCTGAAGAACGAATCAACTGAGAAACAACTACTCGTTCAACGCCATTAACTACAAAAGTTCCTCGTTTAGTCATCAATGGGAATTCTCCAAAATAAATTTCTTGTTCCTTAGAATACCCACTTTTTTTATTAACAAGCTTTAACTTAACTCGAATAGGCGCTTCATAAGAGGCGTTCTGAATTTTTGCTTCACGTTCTGTATACTTAGGTTCGTCTAAATAAAAATCTGTAAAATATAATTCGATTTCCTTGCCTGCCCAATCTTTGATTGGAGAGACTTCATCGAATAATTGGCGTAAGCCCTTTTTTATAAACCAATCGAATGATCGAGTTTGAGACTCGATTAAATTCGGCAAATGTTGGCCAACCACGCCATACTTGAAAGAGGTGAAGACCTTATCTTTCATAAAATAGTGTCGCAGAATGCTAAAGACACAAACAAGCACCCCACATCTGAGGGTTTTCAGTGCTTTAATTTTCCGCTTAGTTTATATTTATATTAAAAATAGTTTTAAAACCAAATTAACGTATACTCAAAACTAAAATACTTATTTATAGATTAGCAAGAAGATTTTGATTTGTCAACAGTTCTAGGCAACCGTCCTCAATTTTATGCTCTGCATAACCCCTAAACCCACAAAATTGGCCAATAAATTTGACCCTCCATAGCTTAAAAATGGCAAACCAATACCAGTAATCGGTAATATACCTATATTCATACCCACATTAATAAATACGCTAGAAATCACCATGATCAAATATCCCGCTGAAAATAATTTAGCAAAATTCGTTTCAGCATTTACAGCCAATAAATATATTCTCCATGCTAAAAGACCATACATGGATAAAAGTAAAGTGCCCCCTAGCCAACCCCACTCTTCGCTTAGTGCTGCAAAAATAAAATCAGTTTCTTTTTCTGGCAAAAAATTTAACTGGACCTGACTACCACGCCCCAACCCCTTCCCAAAAAAGCCACTTGAACCAATAGCAATAACCGACTGTCGCTGATTATACCCTGCCCCCAGAGGATCACTCGCTGGACTTATAAATGAGATGATTCTATTTTTTTGATACGGCTTTAAAATAAGTGCCCATGACATACCAAATAGTAAAACACCTATACCTAAGACGATCGCTAAATGCTTAATACGCATTCCAGAAACTAAAACTGCACCTAACCAGATACAGCCAAGAATAATTGCAGAACCTAAATCTGGTTGCATGAGAACTAAACCAGCTAAAATTAAAAAATAAACAGCCGAAGCCACTAACTGTCGCATCTCAAAAATATGCACGTGTTTTCTAGAAAAATATTTAGCTAAAATGATAATTAATGCAAGTTTTACTACCTCAACAGGCTCAAATTTAAGAGATCCTATGTTAAACCAGCTAACCGAACCACGAGTATGCTTGCCTAAAAACAAAACAGCAACCAACAAAACTGCCGCTAATAAAAAAATCACTATCGACACCAAGGTATAGTTACGAAATATTCTATAGTCTATTAAACTCATTAAAAACATCACAGAAATTCCAATTGACACAAAAACTAATTGTTTAATAAACGATGAACTATCCCCATGCATTCCTGCACTATATAGAGTTAATAAACTGAATACGACAATAAAAAAAACTGCCAGTAGCATTACCCAATCATAACGCTTGATTGTGTCAGGTAAATATTTCATTTATTTAAAACTGCGTTGTCCCTCCGTCTTTTCTATAATAATTAGAAGCGTCAAATACATTGGTTTCTGCTAATATACTCCATTCGTAATCACTACTACCCAAATATCTTGGCCATTCAATATAAAACATACGCATTTCTCCAGCAAGCACTGTATTCAAAACAGTTGAACCAGCTAAAAGTATTTTGCCAGTATCACGCTCCTTTAGAACTGCGACAACATTAACTTTAGCATAATCAAAACTACTAGAATTTTGCACTATTCCGCTAATTTTAGTCTTGTCATCGTTCATTACTATATCCTTGCTACTAACCAATAACTTCGGCTCTTTGCCCGCATCAAGTAATTCAAATTGCGAATCAATAATTTCCATCTCAACTCTCCCAATATTTTGTGAAATTTTTACCCCTGGCAAAACCACATACTTTATTTGGTTTGAGAGAATATATGTATAGCTAGATATTGTTTTAATTAAGTTTCCACTATCAGAAAAGACATTAAACTTATATTCAACGCTACCCGAACCATAGTTAGGGTTATCATTCGAAATAAGTCCAATCAAGTTATAGGCATCACCAGAAATTAAAACATAACTAGCATCTAAAACATTAATCTTTTTTTGTTGAAGTGGTTCACAACTCTTCTCACATGGCCCACCACAATCAATATTTTCTTCTTTTTGATTTTGGATACCATCAAAACAAGTCATGTCCACCTGTTCAGACCAAAATAAAATTGCTACAAATACTAAGATTATCAGGATAATAGTAGAGGCAATAATTACTTGTTTAACGGTACGCTTCATATAAATTATTATAACACTTAATCTAGATAAAAAAAGAGACCGTCTATTACGGCCTCAAGTTTACTAATTAATTAGAGTCAACTGAAATCAAAAACTGCTTCAAATGGGCAGTCACAGTTATGCTTTTTTCTTGATTTGTCCCTGATTCGTTTCTTAATAGCAACGATTTATATTCTTCGCGAGCAATATTACTTGCTCCATACGAGAAACTAATTGAAAATCCCTGATGTGCATAAAATGATACGATCATCTCTACAACATCTGTGAGTGAACACTCAGCCATACCATTATTAATCAGACATAACGACTCCTCGTGAGTGCTTGAAAAGATAATTAGCTTACCTTTACATATTTTTTGCCATTCGTTTTCTTGGTCTCTTAAACCAAATATTCTGTCGGTGTGCAAAGGAAGATTAGAGGTGAGATAAGACTCCAACTGCCCCGGGAAATCTAATGTAATTATAAACTGCAAAAGATTATCTGCCTGCTCATCTGTTAATTCTGAAAAGATTGTTAACAAAGTACTTATTTCACTAATTTTTCTTTTCAGCATATTTTCAGCTTCTTCGCTTTCGTATGATTTGCCAATCTTAGTTGCACTTTCAAATGCTGAACATATTGAAATACAATTTATGACGAACTTATGGGAAGAGCTTAACTCATATAAGATTAAAAAAATTATGACCAATGTTCTTTTTAGATTTGAAAACCTGATATTAAACTTGAAATCTTCTTTTATTATTAAACAACTAGTTAATTATTATTTACGAAAATAGAATATGTTCACCCTCTTGTTAATAATGAACACTAAAAAATGTCAAACAAAAACCCCGCAACGACCTACTCTAGCTATGACTTAAGTCATGACTACCATCGGCGCTGGACGGTTTTACTTCTGAGTTCGAAATGGGATCAGGTAGGACCCGCCCGCTCAAATCACGGGGTAATTTGTGTAAATTTTATTAAAAATCAATGCGAAGACACATACTTAAATTGCGATTAAATTAAACTAGCCAAAAATGGCTTATTAGTACTCCTCGGCTTAATCCATTGCTGAACTTATACCTAGAGCCTATCAAGGTCATCATCTCTGACCAGCCTACGATATCTAATCTTGGAGCAAGTTTCGCGCTTAGATGCTTTCAGCGCTTATCTTAACCAAACATAGCTACCCAACGATGCTCCTGGCGGAACAGCTGGTACACCAGAGGTTTGTTCTTCCCGGTCCTCTCGTACTAAGGAAGAGCCTCCTCAAATATCAACGCCTGCAGCAGATAGGGACCAACCTGTCTCACGACGGTTTGAACCCAGCTCACGTATCTTTTTAATTGGCGAACAGCCAAACCCTTGGGACCTTCTCCAGCCCCAGGATAAGATGAGCCGACATCGAGGTGCCGAACCTGGTCGTCGATATGGACTCTCGGACCAGACTAGCCTGTTATCCCCGGAGTAGCTTTTATCCGATGATCTTTCGCGGTTCTACAACCCACGATCGGTTCACTAAGTTCCGCTTTCGCGACTGCGCGACATGTCCGTCTTGCAGTAAAGCCGACTTGTGCCTTTACGCGACCGCTCCGATGTCCATCCGGAGCTAGTCGACCTTATAAACGCCTCCGTTACCTTTTTGGAGGCAAGCGCCCCACTTAAACTGCCCACCAGACACTGTCCCCATGTTTTCAGGCATAGGTTAGAACAAAGGATTTAAAAGATGGGTGTTTCATTGGTGACTCCATCTCTTCCGAAAAAGAGATTTCAAAGTCTACCCACTACGCTACGCATTTAAAACCAAAGCACAATATCAAGTTGCAGTGAAGCTTCCGGGGTCTTTCCGTCTTGCTGCAGGTAGTCGGCATCTTCACCGACATTGCATTTTCACCGGGCTCCTCGTTGAGACAGTCCCCCAGTCGTTACGCCATTCGTGCGCGTCG
>Ga0210057_1003323_pt1 | contig 22282 bp, 27 predicted proteins | sample CryGeyCG2114_010_2_FD_183968 | JGI IMG/M metagenome (GOLD analysis project Ga0210057, IMG submission 183968) | Groundwater microbial communities from aquifer - Crystal Geyser CG10_big_fil_rev_8/21/14_0.10 (SPAdes) (version 2) | ecosystem: Environmental > Aquatic > Deep subsurface > Groundwater ...
GCTCCGGCGGCAGGATTCGAACCTGCGACCAATCGATTACACGTATCTCAAAATTTCTTCTGAGGGTGGACTATATCATCATCCGTCTTGCGCTGTGCAAGGGTTGGATGCGAGGCGCTTCGACCCAATCATACTACGCATGTACACAATGTGGGGCTACTCCCAAAAGGGATAGTCTCTGAACCTTCAAGATCCTTTCGGACCAAGCTTGGCTGCTGATTACCCGTCCTACAAAAGTAGGGTATGGGCTTCCAGACAATTCACCTCGTTTTTCGACCTCGGTTTCCCGAAGGAAGCTGCGTAATGCCATCGTGCAATTCCATGTGGCAGTTTGCACATACGAGGATACATTTATCAATCTCCTTCTTGATCTTTTCCCACGATCGTGTGAGTCCTTTCACAGAGAGTCCAAAATCTTTTCGCTTCGGGTCTATGTGATGGAAACTTAACGCTCGCTGGCATTTTTTGTATCCGCAAATTGCGCACTTGCCACCTTTGTATTCGCGTGCCATCTCTCGTAATTTCTTACGACGCTTTTTGACAGCCTCTCGCAAATATTCTGCACGATCGGCATAGGACCTCGTATCCTTCTTCTTGGTATACATAGTATAAGTATACCGAACTTAAGAAGGGAGGGTTACGTTTTCCACAGTCGACCGCTCTACCGCTGAGCTACGCCGGAATAAAACCCTCTATCTGAGGGTAGGGGCATTGTAGCTCTTAGGAGCACTCTTTTCAATGGTATACTTTGGGCAATGAAGTGGGCGTATGGTATTCTGGGTCTTACATTCGTAGGAATACTTATTGCCATTTCTTTCCTTTTAGGGAGTGGAGAGCTAAATAGTATGGAAGAATTGAAACTCATAAGCACTGCATTTGAACATGAAGGTGTCATCCCTTCAAAGTACACTTGTGATGGTGAGAATATTAGCCCCGATCTTTCATTTGGAAGTATCCCGACCGAAGCGAAAAGCCTCGTCCTTCTTATGGATGACCCTGATGTGCCGACACACCTGCGAGAGGGCGGTGTTTTCGACCACTGGATTCTTTTCAATATTCCAGCAGACACGAGTGGTTTGAAAGAGGGAGAAACTGCGGGCACAGCAGGCCGAAATTCAGCCGGCTCTGATATATACGTTGGGCCGTGTCCGCCACCGCAATTTCAACCGGCTGAGCACCGTTACATTTTCCAGCTCTACGCGCTTAATACCGAACTTGACCTCAATGAAGGAGCGAGCAAGGACGCGGTGAAGGTGGCAATGAAGGGGCATATCCTTGGCAAAGGTGAGCTTCTTGGGCGGTACAGTCGAAAGAGTAATTAGTAAATAATAGACAAGAAAAATGATAACACTGTATGTAAAGACCGGATGCCCGTTTTGTGCCGCGGTACTCCACAAGGTAGAGGAACTTGGCATTGAAGTGGAGCAAAAAAATATCGCAGATGACGCGGTTGCAAATGAACTTATTGAAAAAGGCGGGAAGCGCCAAGTGCCGTACCTTGTTGATAGCGAAAGGGGGGTAGAGATGTATGAATCATCAGACATCAACGATTACCTTGATGAACACTACGGAAAAGGAGAGTAAATTAGTACGCGTCCATATTACCGCGGGTGCCAAAAAGGAAAACCTTACGGAGGACGACGGGGTTTTAAAAGTGTCAGTGAAGGAGCGGGCAGAGAAAAATATGGCCAACCGCCGTATGTGCGAATTGGTGGCGGAACACTTCCACGTTTCCGCTGGCGCGGTGCGCATTATTGCCGGACACCATCACCCGCGAAAAATTGTGAGCATAATAACCTAGACCTATGTTGGTGAGTATCAAAGCAACGCTTATAGAACTTACTCCGGAAATAGAGGAGTACATAAATAAAAAAGTCGGAACATTCGAGAAGCACATCCACAAAGATGACGAGAGCGTAAAGTGCGAAGTGGAAGTTGGGAAGGTGAGCGAACATCACCAGAGCGGTGACGTGTATCGTACGGAAGTGAACATTACGCATGACGGCAAGCTCTTCCGCGCGGAGTCGAAAGGAGAGAGCATGAACGCAGCACTCGATAGCGTGCGCGATGAAATGGAGAAGCAGCTGCGCCGACACAAGAAAAAGAAAGACTCGCTCCTACGCCGTGGGGGCGCTCGCGTAAAGGGAATGCTGAAATTCGGACGACAGTAGAGATAAAGAAACTAAAACTAACCGACTCAATCAGATGATTGAGTCGGTTAGTTTTTATTGAAATTTTCCCAATGTGTCTCTTTTTTCCCCTCTGGAATAACGCGCAAAAGCTTCAGCGAACCGCTCTCATCACGCTCTGCGCTCACTACTTTGACGCGAATTTTCTTACCATTTTTTTCCGTGAAAAAGTACGCACCAGGGGCTTTCTCATAGCCCCGTATCTTTAGAAGATTTTGATACGGATCATCAGAGAGATTAATTTCCGCATCCCCTTTTTTTAACATCCTGCAAAATGTTGCCTTTTCGTGTTCTTGCTCTTGCGGGGCGATTTCTCCTGCTACCCATTGCGGCAAAATTTTTGCAAGCATTTCACCTCCTTTTTTGGCCAAACGTTTCTCAAGCTCCGGCGCGCGTGGAGGCCACACCACCTCGACAACTTCCTGAGCGAGTATTGGACCGTGGTCCATCTCAGCGTCAAGGAGCATAATGGAGACACCGGTTACTTTTTCATCAAGGAGGATGGCGGAGCGAATTGGCGATGGACCGCGCAAGCGCGGCAAAAGCGAAGGGTGTACGTTGAGCGTACCGTGCATTGGAATATCAAGGAGCGTCTGGGGGAGGATTTTGCCGTACGCCGCGACGATAAATACGTCCCACTGCTCCTGTGCCAACTCTGCTATAACCTCTTCAGTAATTTTCCTCGGCTGGAGCACCGCAACACTGTTTTTAAGCGCCCACACTTTTACTGGCGGCGGGGCAAGCTTCATACCACGGCCATGCGGTGTATCGGGCGCTGTGACAACAATGCGCGGCATAAACCCTTCTTTTTTGAGCTCCTCAAGAACAGTAACTGAAAGCTCGGGCGTGCCAAAAAATACAAATTGTATGGAGTTATTTTTCATGTATAGTGTTCACAGCCTAAAACATGGAGGGGTCCATGACAACCACCGCGCACAACCGTGAGCTACCGGGAATCAGCTGGATTATCTGCTTGGCTCGCTTGCGGGTCTACTGCGACCCGCGGATTCCAATCGATCCTCGAGTTCGCGCGAGCGGCATCGAGACTGTAAAGAGGCGCCTTGAAGCAATTGAGGCAGACCCGCGGTTTCGAAGAGTTGCCGAACCTTCTGGAACATAATCTTAGGGCGGACGAAAGTCCGCCCGTTTACTTAATCATTATCTTTCGGTACATCACGCACCGTTTTTGCCTTATCGATATACAGTGTGCCGTCTAAATGGTCGACTTCGTGCTGGAAGATTTGCGCAAGAAGCCCTGATGCGCCACGCGTGAATTTCTGACCCGTCTCATCGTATGCCTCGATAGTCACTTTTTCGAAACGGCGCACTGATCCATACGTGCCATCAACCGAAAGACAGCCTTCATCCATGTCCTCTGTACTGCGGGAGCGCTTCGTAATGACCGGATTGATATATACACGTTTTTGCTCAGCACTCTCTTCAAATGCCCGCGGTGCGACAATAAAAAGTCGTAGTGAGACGCCCACTTGTGGAGCGGCAAGGGCGACCCCCGTTTTCGTGTCAGAGAGCGTTTCTTGCATATCAGCAATGAGTGTCTGTATCTCCGCACTCGTAATGCTCTCAATAGGAATATCCTGCGCCTTTTCGCGCAGTACCGCATCTCCAACTTGAACAATGTTTCTTTTCATTTCAGAACTGTATCGTAAAAATAATGGCGCGGCAGCCAAGTAATAGTACCAGCTATTACGGTTATTTTTGCGATGGATTTCAATTAGCAAAAGGGCGCCGCCTAACGGCGACGCAAAGTGAGGTGGTTCCAGCCGAGTGAGGGGGCCTCGGGTAGGAAATGGTTGATGTTACAACCATAGGCGGTGACTCTATCGCGCTCTGAGGCCGCGTTTCAAGCCGTGCCTCCACCTACAATAACTATGACACAGTTAAGGAAGTTAGAGAATACTCCCTGGATCAACGCGCACGACGACACGTGGCGGCAGTGCCTTTAAGCGTTCCACTAATTTCGCGTCTGGCCACGACTCGCGCGACACTTTTATAAGGGCATGGCTGCGCAACACGCCCGTACGGATACTTGAGTAGGCGGAGAAAATACGCACATCGTACCCAGTGAGCGCCTCCTCGACTGCTTCCATTTGCGCATCAATAGCCGGGCGTTTGCCGTCAATTGTTATTGTTATAAATATCGCAAATGGCGGGTAGGAGAGTGCGCGACGCACTTCTATTTCTTCGCGGTAAAAATCAAGAAGGTTTCCGGAAATCGCAAGCGAAATAACCCGCTGATTCACTTTTCGTGTTTGAATGAGAAATGTCTCCTGCGCAAGAGAACGAATGGTGAGGAGTAGTGCAAACATGCGCGTCTCAGTGTTGTAGTGCGGAACTGCAAGGAGCGAGTCAATAGACGCAACCGCGGCGTGCTCGAATGGCTTCATGAGATAAGGGAGCGCCATCTCCGTTCCAAGGAGGATGCACCCCGGAGTCTCGTAAAACTCATCAGCTATCGACTGCGCGTCAGACGGCTTTTTAACAGAGTCGCTGTCGATGCGCAGAACAGGCGTCTCGGGAAAACGCTCTCGTACCTGCTCTTCGACCAACTCAATACCGCCGCCAAGGGCGGTGAGGCGCCACGACCCGCAATCTTTGCACCGCTGTGCCGCTGTGCGAATCTCTCCTGTCCGGTGATCAAAAAAGACATTCCCTTTACTCGTTTTATGGAGCGTCATTGGCGAGTCTGACTTCTCGCCTCGCACCACCGCACCACAGTCGCAACACACCGTGATAGAAGCAAGGCCGCGTCTGCCAGCAAAGATGAAGAGATGTTCAGAATCACTGCGATTTTTTCTGATTAATTCCTCAAGTTCGCGCGAAAGCGTATTATACGCGCCTTTTTGGGTTGGCGTGTTCTTGCTCGTATCTATGACAAGCGATTTCGCGCTTGAGAGCGGACGGAACCGCAGGGGAGCGAGTTCGGCCGCAAGTCCTTCTTCGTGTTCATAGAGCGTTTCGACGCGAAGAAACGTATCAGCAAGTATGAGGCGCGCGCCTATGGCGCGCGCAACGTATTCGGCACACACGCGGGTATCAACAAAGGGCCTGCTCTGGGATCGGTACGCCTCTGCACTCTCGCGCTCAAGGATAATGCTCCCTATATCACGGCGTGGAATACCAAAGAATGAACCAGTCGCAATAATAAGGACGGGGTGCCCCTCAGCGCTCACTGCCTTCCACCGCTTTATCAATTCACTCTTCGACAGAGCGCTGTGGAACACAAATGCATACGGACCAATGCCCCGCTCGCTCACTGACGCAAATTGCTCAACGTCATTAATAGTTGGCAGGCACAGGTAGACGCTTTCTTTTCTCGCAAATGCCTCACGGATAACTGAGCGATAGATCGAGAAGCGTTCATCACGGTCGGCTTGGAGCAGTAGTTTTTCAAATGCTCTGCCCGAGGCTCGTTCACTACTCACATCTTCGCACTTCACCTTTCTCGGGTCGGCGAGAATTGCTTTTGGCACGATACTTGAGAGCACTGCGCCGGTGCTTGCGGCGTAGTACTCTGCGATGCTCTTTGCCGCCTCGAGGAATGCTGGGAGAAAGACCTGCGTGGCCCTGCTCGAATCCATTTTCTGTAGCGCATACGGCAACTCGCGTACGGCAGCCTTTGCATCACGCACGCGCTCCACCCGTTCAACGAGCGCCGGCGTTGCCGTACCGCGGATGGGAACGGAAACAATTGAGCCTGCAGTCGGCGTCTCTTTTGTGAAGTAGGAGAGTGACTCTTTCACAATGCCGCGGGCAATTGGAATAACGTGGACTAATTGCATACTACGTGGCTCTAGCATACCAATAGGCACTCCATTTGTCAGAGAGCGCGTAAGAGCGTAGAATGCGTGCGTGTCATTCTTAACTCCAAAGCTCGGTATTGACCTCGGGACGACCACGGTTCTCGTCTATGTGCCAGGGAAAGGAGTCGTCTTGAATGAGCCCTCCGTTGTCGCGGTTTCAGAAATTGACAATAAAATTCTCGCTGTCGGCAATGAAGCAAAAGAGATGATCGGGCGCACACCCGATGAAATTATTGCCTACCGTCCCATGAAGGACGGGGTTATTGCGGACTATCGAGTTACTGAGGCGATGCTCCGCTACTACATGCGAAAGGCGCTTGGGCGATTTCACCTTTTCAAACCAGAAGTCCTTATTTCAGTCCCCGCTGGGGTTTCTTCTACCGAGCGCCGTGCAGTCATTGAGGCGGCAACAAAAGCCGGAGCCAAGAGCGCGTACGTGGTCAAAGAGCCAATACTCGCCGCTATCGGCGCGGGCATTCCCATTCATGAAGCGCACGGGCACATGATTGTCGATATTGGTGGCGGCACGATCGATGTCGCGGTGATTTCTCTCGGCGGTATTGTTGCTTCGACATCGGTTAAGTGTGCGGGTAACCGCATTGACCAGGCAATCGCCGACTATATAAAGAAAACATTCAATTTAGCGGTAGGGGATAAAACTGCCGAGCAAATAAAAATCCAAGTGGGCTCCGCGGTGCCGCTTGAAGAAGAGCTCGTTATGGTTATTAAGGGTCGTGATTTTCTGACGGGCCTGCCGCGTTCAACTGATATCCGAACGAATGAAATCGTAAAAGCAATCCACAAGGAGCTGCGCGAAATGATAAAAGCAATGCGCGAGGTCCTCCAAGAGACGCCGCCAGAGCTCGCGGCGGACATTATTGATAGAGGCATTATTATGACCGGCGGCTCAAGCCAGTTGCGCAATTTTCCAGAGCTGGTCTTTCGCCGTACCGGCGTAAAAGCAATTCTCGCCAAAGACGCTCCCTACTGTGTCGCGAAAGGTACCGGTATCGCGCTTAATCACCTCGACACGTACAAGCGCTCCATTATCGCGAAGCGATGAGTTGCATTTTAAGACCGCTTCGGTAGAGTGCTTCAAGAATCACTAAGAGCGAGGTAGAAATGAAGCCCCAATCCAGTATCGCTGGTGCTGTTGCGATTCTCTTCTTCGTGTGGCTTTCCCCGCAGACAAGCAGTGCGCAGGCTGATTGTCGCGCGGCTCCGTATACGAAAGAATGCCTCACACAAATGCGCCGAGAACTTGATGCGCTAAAGCGAAAAGTCTCTCGCCTGCGCGCGAAGCTCTCCCGAAGGAATCACCTGATTGAACCAACGCTTGGTATCTATGCTCGGTTGCGTAGTCTATACCAAAACGGGGGGAGTGCGCGGCTGTTCCGGGAAAACGGAAAAGATCGAGATGACGATCCAGTGGTCACCTTTCGGGTAATCGATGGTGATTTCATAATTCGAGTGCACTTAGTCATCCGAAGTAAGTTAGGAATGTTCCCATTCCGTTACGGAAATATCTGTCGAATCAAAAAAGGAGTGCGCATTTACAGCGAAAAGGGTCACTACCGTAAGGTTCACGGGTATAAATGTCTCTGGTTCGATTTTACCCGTAACTTGAAGACAACTCCTAAATTCATCAGTCCGGTCATTGACGGAGAGTCAGAGCACGGTAACGCTAGTCAGGCGTGGCGAGCGTGGGCTGATAGGCAATTCAAGCGCTTTTTTGCCCTTGCTGAAAAAGATGAAAAAAGCTGACTCATGCGCCGAGGGTGTACCTTCGGCGCATTTTTTTGATTCGCATTGCGTACTGTATTTGATTGAGCAGATTACAACTGTGAATACTCGAGTATACTGGAAACATGGATATCCTAAAGAGCGCACTTGCAAGCGATGCCCTGCACCACGCGTACCTTCTCTCACCGGCCTCTCGAGAGGATGTTTTTGCATTTATTGAAACTGGTCTCGGAATGCCGATGCGGGGGAACCCGGATGTGCACATTTTTGAGCGCGATACATTTACCATTGATGATGCGCGGGTACTGAAGGAGCGTGAAAATCGCGCTCCGCTTTCCGGCACAAAAAAAGTCTTTATCGTTTCGTTTTCATTCATTCAAACCGAGGCGCAAAATGCACTCCTTAAGGTTTTGGAGGAGCCGTCCGAGAGCACTCATTTCTTCTTTTTCACCCCGAGCCCTGAGCAGTTACTTGGAACTGTGCGCTCGCGCGTAATGGATGTTTCTGTTTCGGGAGGTGTTTCGAAGATGTTTGCTGATGTGCCGGCGTTTCTTGCCATGAGTCCGGCAAAACGCATAGAGTTTCTCGCGTCACTCATTGAAGAGAAAGATCGGATAGGCGCGATACAATTTTTAAATGAGCTTGAGACAGAGCTTGCGGAAAGAAAAGAAAAAATTGATACGCACGATTTAAGCATTTTCTCTCACATTCGTCGTGCGCGGTCGTACCTCTCTGACCGAGCACCGTCGGTCAAGATTCTTCTTGAACACATAGCGCTCACGACTCCACGCATCTAACGTTTACGAGGACGCGCTGTGGGCGTACACTGTTATCATGGATACATTGCTACTCATAATGATTGCATTCATCGGCGTTGCGCTTGGGTACATACTTGCCAATAGCGACACGCGGGAGCGCATGTCAGTTTTTATAAATACAGAGCGGCACCGACAAAAAGAGAGCCGGAAGCTTATGCTCCTTGCAAAACTGACCCGAGAGGGGCGTATCACAAACGATGATGTGCAAAAGTTATTTGATGTTTCCCACTCTACGGCTACCCGCTACTTTGACGAGCTTCAGGAAGAGGGAAAAATAGTAGAGCGCGGGGATGGAGCTGGTACGTACTACACACTACCGGGAGAGGACAGTGAGAAAGAATGAGAATGTGCTTGGAACTGATCGACTCACTCATATGAGTGAGTCGATTGCCTTTTTCTGCTAGAATAGTGCCATATGGCTTACAATTTCACAGCATTAAAGGAGAAAGTCGCAGACGCGAAAGTGTGGCTTGCAAAAGAGTTTCAAGGTCTGCGCACGGGACGGGCGACGCCGGCAATACTCGATAGTATACAAGTAGAGAGCTACGGTTCTCGTGTGCCGATTAACCAAGTCGGTTCTGTCTCTGTTGAGGACGCGCGGAGTCTGCGTATTTCCGTATGGGACCCATCACACATTAAAGAAATAGAGAAGGCAATTACAGATGCCAACCTCGGCGTCAGCGTTTCTTCCGATGAGAAGGGCGTTCGGGTGTCATTTCCTGAACTCACTGCAGATCGGCGCACGCAAATAGTAAAGATTGCGAAAGATAAACTCGAAGACGCCCGAATCTCAATTCGCACCGCGCGCGATGAAGTCAGGCAGGAAATTCTCAAACAAGAAAAAGAGGGTGCAATTGGTGAAGACGATAAGTTTCGAGCGCTTGAAGAGATGCAAAAAATTGTCGATGAAGGCAACAAAGAACTCGAGGCAATGGCTGAACGTAAGGAGGCAGAGATTTCAAACTAATGACCATCATTACATTTATTATCGTCCTACTCGTGCTTATTCTTGTGCACGAGTTCGGACACTTTATCACCGCGAAGCGCTCAGGGGCGCGAGTGGATGAGTTTGGTATCGGCTTTCCGCCAAAGGTTGTCGGTATACGACGCGGCGAGACGCTTTATTCTCTTAACCTCATCCCGTTTGGCGGCTTCGTGCGTATTTTTGGAGAAGACCCGACACAGGTTGCGGACGATGATCCAGACAGGCACCGTGCAATTTCAAATCTCCCGAAGAAAAAGCAAGCACTCATTCTTGTTGCCGGTGTCGCAATGAACGTGCTCCTTGCGTGGGTGCTCTATATCGCAGTGCTTGCGATTGGCGTGCCTGCAGTACTTGAGCCGGAGAATCAGGCCTACGTGCACAACGAAGCTCTGACTGTTGGGTACGTAGTTCCGGACTCTCCCGCAGAGCAGGTAGGTATAGAAGCGCAGGACATTATTTCCTCTATCGAGACAGAAACTGCTTCGCTTTACACACCAGACGGCGAAGGTGTCTCTGCTTTCATACAGGCACACGCAGATGAAGAATTGCGTATTGTGCTTATGCGAGACGGGGAGGAGAAGACTGTCACAGTGCGGGCAGAGAGCTGGCTCATTGAAGGAGAAGAAACTCCGGCTATTGGCATTTCAATGGCGCTTGTTGGCACGCTTCGCTATCCAATTCATCGCGCGGTAATTGAGGGTACAAAAGAAACATTCTCCACTCTTTACAGAGTGGCAGTCGGCATTGGCGGATTTATCTACGACGCGCTGCGTTTTCAGGCAGATCTCTCAAGCGTGGCTGGCCCGGTCGGCATCGTTTCTCTTGTAGGCGTTGCGGCGAGCAGCGGCTTCACGTCACTCCTCCTCTTTACGGCGCTCATTTCACTGCACCTAGCGGTCATAAATGTAATTCCATTTCCCGCACTTGATGGCGGCCGGCTGCTCTTTTTGGGAATTGAATCCGTGAAGGGCTCAAAAATAAAACCTGCTATTGCCCAGTGGGCAAATCTGATTGGCTTTGCGCTCCTCATACTCCTTATGGTGGCAGTCACCTACAATGATATCCTTCGGCTTATTGTGTAGAAAATAAAAGCCGGCCCTTACGGACCGGCCTTCTGAGGTTTTGCTGGGAGAAGCATCTGGCGAACCATTTTCTTTACCCGACGCGCGGGCATTGTGATGCATTTCTTGATGCACGTTGACGGAGCATTGAGGAATGCATCGTAATCCTTTTGCTCCTGCTTCGTGCGCACCTTTAGGGTATTGTGGAAGCGCGTCAAAGGGTTCTGAATAAGCGACGTACTCGTGCTGCACCCACCGAGCACCACCGCTCCGGCAAGAGCAATAGCAGCAAACGTTCTCTTCACGGGAGCCTCCTCTCTAAACTAGGGGATATCCTAGCAAATTTTTTTGTTTGAAAAGTGCGTTTTCACCATAAGGAAACCGGCTCACACGGAGCCGGCACAGTTTCCTTGAAGGGCATTTCGCTTGCGCATAACTGTCTCTGCGCTTGAGAGAAACGTGTCTCCTTCATACTTAAATCAGATCTAAATTCGATCTTGCAGACCGCATATTTCAACAAACTCCCACCCCTCTGCCGTGGCAACGAGACGGGCGTCGTCCTCTAGCTTTTTGCGGCGCAACTCGTCCTCAAAGATGGAGAAATCGAACAGGGGATCGTCATTTAGAATCATCCCAACCAGTGGGTCTCCAATATCGCTCATGACCATTCTCCTTTGTCTAACAAAAAAATACCACTCAAACATAAAAAGTCAATAGACTACAATTTCGCAGAATTCACTTTTTTCAGTACAATTCTCCTAATGCGACAAAGTGTCCTTTTTACAAAAACCCGCAAAGAAGCGCCAAGCGATGAGGTGGCAAAAAATGCCCAGCTTCTTATTCGCGCTGGATTCATTCATAAAGAAATGGCCGGTGTCTACTCGTTTTTGCCGTTGGGATTGAGAACGCTTGAAAAAATAAAGCAGGTTATTCGCGAAGAGATGGATGCTGTTGGCGGTCAGGAAATTATCATGTCAGCACTCCAAGACAAAGAGATCTGGTCGCGTACTGATCGGTGGGATGACGCGAAAGTGGATAACTGGTTTAAGACGACGCTGAAAAGCGGCGGCGAAACCGGTCTTGGCATTACGCACGAAGAGCCGCTCGCGCGCATCATGGCGGATCACATTTCATCGTACCGCGATCTTCCGGTGTATGCGTACCAGTTCCAAAACAAGTTTCGAAACGAGATGCGTGCCAAGAGCGGCATTATGCGTGGAAAAGAATTCTTAATGAAGGATGGGTACACGTTTTCCCGCGATGAAGAGGAACACCAAAAAGAGTACGAGCGTGTTCGCGACGCATACCCGCGCATTTTCAAGCGTGTTGGAATTGACGATATTACGTACCGCACCTTTGCTGATGGCGGTATATTCAGCGACTTTTCAGAAGAATTCCAAACCATTTCAGACGCAGGTGAGGACACAATCTACGTGCATGAGAAAAAGAAGATTGCCATTAATAAAGAGGTGTACTCTGACGAGAATCTCGCGAAGCTCGGTTTAAAGAGAGATGAGTTGCTCGAGAGAAAGGCGATAGAGACCGGAAATGTATTCCATCTCGGCACGCGATTTTCTGAAGCGCTCGGGCTTACGTATAAAGATGAAGAGGGAAATAAAAAGCCGGTCGTCATGGGAAGTTACGGTCTCGGGCCGACACGTTTGATGGGGACGTTGGTAGAAGTCCACTCATACGAAAAAGGGCTCGTGTGGCCGAAAGAGGTAGCGCCGTTTACACTTCACCTTATAGTTCTCGGAGAGGATGCTAAGGCGCGCACGGAGGCAGACGACCTCTACGAGCGCCTTACAGAGAAAGGAGTGGAAGTGCTCTATGATGATAGAGATGCTTCAGCGGGGGAGAAATTTGCCGCAAGCGATCTTATTGGCATTCCGTACCGCGCGGTTATTTCAGCAAAGACGCTTACAGCTGGTAAGGTAGAGCTTACAAAACGCTCTAGCGGCGAGAGCGCGCTCGCGGAAGAGGAGCAATTATATTCTTTGTAAAAGTATATGGATAGAATTCGGGATGTATGTAAAAAGTATCTCGAGCGCTTTTACGCGCTTTTTTCTGATGATATTGGTATTGACCTCGGTACCGCAAATACGCTCGTCTATGTACGCGGCCGCGGCATCGTCATTAACGAGCCATCAATTGTCGCAGTAAATGAAAAGACAGGGCGCGTGGTCGCTGTCGGCAAGCAGGCAAAAGAAATGATGGGTCGCACGCCGTCACACATTAAGGCAGTTCAACCGCTTATTGACGGCGTCATTTCAGACTTTGAGGTAACAGAGGAAATGCTCGCATACCTTATTGGTAAGGCGCAGGGTGATAAGCGATCATTTTTAGGGCCGCGAGTCGTGGTAGGAGTTCCGTCGGGTATTACGAATGTTGAAATTCGCGCTGTGCGTGACGCGGCACACAATGCTGGCGCGCGCGAAGTGCACATACTCGAGGAACCCATGGCAGCGGCTATAGGCATGAAGCTTCCAGTGAATGAGCCGATTGGTTCGATGGTCATTGATATCGGAGGCGGCACATCAGATATCGCTGTTATCTCGCTCGGTGGCATTGTCCGCTCTAAGAATGTCCGTATAGCAGGCGATGCGCTTAACAGCGATATCATGTCGTACATTCGCACGGAATTTAAAATACTTATCGGAGAGAAAACTGCGGAGCATTTGAAAATCGTAGCGGGCTCAATCGTTGCCGGCGATACACCGCTTGAAGCGACTGTGCGCGGCCGCGACCTGGTAACGGGGCTCCCGCGTGAAGTCGTCATCACCGACTCAGACATCCGGGAGGCAATTTCGCACTCGGTAGACACGCTCATTGATGCGGTGCGCGAGGTACTCGAGACGACGCCGCCAGAGGTGCTTTCAGACATTATGCAGCGAGGCATTTACCTTGCCGGTGGCGGCGCTTTAATTAAGGGCTTGCCAGAAGTGCTCACTGAAGTCTTGCATATGCCGGTCTATGTCAGCAATGACCCGCTAACAACCGTTGTGCGAGGCTGTGGTATTGTACTGGAGAAGATTGATCAGTACGAAGAAGCACTTCTCTCACATGAGGCAGACTTATCTCCAACATTCTAAACGGCGTAAAAAAATTCCCTTCGGCATTATTGCGGCGGTTGTGGTGGCGCTTGGCGCGGTCGGCTGGCACTACCTCTTTCCGCAGTCACTCTCAGAAGTGACTCAAGGGATTGCGCGTCCGTTACTTACTCTCCAGGCAAGCGTATCGTCTTCCGGCTTTATTGGGGCTATTAAAAGCAAGGTATTGCTCGAGCAAGAAGTTGCTGCTCTTAAGCAGGAAAACGAGCGTCTCCGTCTCTCGCTCATCCGCAGCACGCTCCTTGAAACTGAAAACAAAGAACTGCGGTCATTTCTAAATCGCAGTGAAGCGCGTGAGCGTGTGTTAGCCGCGGTACTCACGCGTCCGCCGCAGAGCCGCTACGACACGTTTACTATTGATGTTGGTTCAAACCGCGCAGTCTCTGTGGGCGATGTGGTACTCGGCCCTGGCGAGGTGCCGCTCGGTACCATCATTGAGGTATTTGGCAGCTTGTCGCTCGTGGAGCTGTACTCGAGTCCTGGGCGGGTAACGGACGTGCGTCTTAGCGGCGCAAAAGAAGCGACTGCGCAAGCTCGAGGGCGAGGACTGGGTAATTTTGTTATTGAAATGCCGCGGGCTGTCGCTGTGTCGGTTGGCGAGCCGATTGTTCTTAGCGGTATTACGTCTCGTGTGCTCGGCATTGTCGGTGCTGTTGAAGTGAAAGAGACAGATCCGTTTCAGAGCGTGTTTCTCTCCTCGCCGCTTAGCATGTTCTCGCTCCGCTTTGTCGAGGTAGAGCGGACACGAGCACTATGATTCGCGCACTCTTAAACGTCGGTCTCTTTGCAAGCGTGCTCTTTTTCCCGTGGTGGGTATCTCTCGGCTTCCTCGGAGCGCTGCTTGTTCGAGCGCCGTCGTTTGAAGTTATCATTGCCGGCATACTGCTCGACGCGCTCTACGCGCCAAGCGGCAGTGTGCCGATATATACGGTCAGTTTTACGGCACTCTACATTCTCTCTGCTCTTCTTGAGAGGCGCCTTCTGAAACGGTAGGAGAGTCGGTATACTAGCGCATATGTCTGGGCGTAGGAGAAACTCACTGCTGAAGCGATTTTTTCGCTCTGTCGGGAGCCACGAAATTGCACCTGAAGAAATATTTCTCGACGCAAGCAACTTGCCTGATTTCGATGCGAGTCAGTTTGAAGGGCGGCTCGATAAGCCAATTCACAAGAGCACGGTCTCGCTTGTCGCTGTTGCGTTCTTTGTAATAGCCACTGTTTTTCTCGGGCGGGCGTATTTTCTACAGGTAGTAAACGGAGAAGTGTTTGCGGCGCAGAGCGCTCGGAATCATTTGGCAAATTCGCTTATTTTTTCCGAGCGCGGAGTTATCTTTGACAGAAACGGCACGCCGCTTGTGTGGAACGAAGTGAAAGAGAGTGAGTCGTTTGCCGAGCGCCGCTACACCGATACGCGCGGAGTGGCGCACATTCTTGGATATGTGAAGTACCCTCAACGTGACTCTTCAGGGTTCTACTGGCGCGACACCTTCGAAGGGCTCGATGGTATCGAGGCAAATCTTAATAGCACGCTTGCGGGTGAGAATGGGACAAAAATAGTTGAAATAGATGCAAAGGGAGAAATTCTCTCAGAGAGTGTCGTGCGTCTGCCGGTTGACGGAAAGAGCGTAACGCTTTCCATTGATGCTGAGCTCTCCGAAAAACTTTACGAGCGCATTGTAAAGCGCGCACGTGAGGCAGGCTTTCAAGGGGGAGTCGGAGTTATTATGGATGTTGAAACCGGCGAGCTTATCACGCTCGTCTCGTATCCGGATTTCGACCCGCAAGTACTCACTGACGGGGAAGACAGGAAAACGATTGCCTCATACAATACAGATTCTCGCGGGCCGTTTCTCAATCGCGCCATCTCAGGCCTCTATACTCCCGGTTCGACCGTAAAGCCATTTATGGCAGTAGGAGCGCTTGAAGAGGGCGTTATTACACCTGAGAAGCAAATACTCAGTACCGGACAGCTTGAGGTGCCGAATCCGTATGCGCAAGGAACAGTCTCAGTATTTAAAGACTGGAAGGCGCACGGGTGGGTTGATGTGCGCCGAGCAATCGCTGTTTCCTCAAACGTCTATTTCTATGAAGTCGGGGGAGGGTTTAAAGACCAAAAAGGAATTGGTATTGCGGGAATAGAGAAGTATGCGCGGCTGTTTGGATTCGGTGAGAAGACCGGCATTCCGCTTTCAGGCGAAGAAGCGGGCACCATACCGAATCCGGAATGGAAGCGAAAAAATTTCGAGGACGGAGAGTGGCGGCTCGGGGACACATACAATACGGTTATCGGGCAGTACGGCTTTCAAGTAACACCTCTGCAGCTCACGCGCGGTATTGCCGCCATCGCAAACGGCGGACGGCTACTTGACCCGACGCTCATCGCGCACGCCACGTCCTCCGGTATGACACTCAACGCCTCACCCGAGACGCTGCGAGTTGTGCGAGAGGGAATGCGGCTCTCTGTCGCCGAAGGTTCGGCAATTGCTATCCACGGCCTCCCCATTTCATTCGGTGGAAAGACAGGTACTGCACAGCTCGGGGCGCAAAATGAATTTCTCAACTCGTGGATAACCGGTTTTTTCCCATACGAGAAACCGCGGTACGCATTTTCTATTATTATGGAACGCGCGCCGGCAGGCACCACGGCCGGCGCCCCGCTTGTCGCGCTTGAGTTTTTTCAGTGGCTCTCAGAGGCGCATCCTGAGTACTGGAAAGGTGATTGACAAAGACAGCAGGGAGCTTACAATAAGTCATCAAAAACATGCCTACCGAAGAAAATTACCTGACGAAAGAGAAATTCGAGGAGCTTTCCAAAGAACTCGAATATCTCAAAACAACCAAGCGAAAAGAAATAGCGGAGAATCTCGAGTACGCCCGCTCCCTTGGCGACCTCTCAGAGAATGCTGAATACCAAGAGGCGCGCGACTTGCAGGCGGCAACAGAGGAGCGCATCAAACAACTCGATGCAATGCTTAAGAATCCGAAAATTGTCTCGCACACAAAGAGCGACACGGTATCACTCGGATCCATAGTTGTTATTAAAAAAGATGGAGACGACGAATCCCACAAATATGAAATTGTCGGTTCAGAAGAAGCGAACATGAAAGAACGTAAAATATCCCACCTCTCTCCACTTGGCGAAGCGCTGATGGGAAAGAGAAAAGGGGAGGAGTTTACGTTTGAGACACCAAACGGGAAGCAAAAGTACTCCATCATCTCCGTCGAGTAGGAAAGCGTTAGTGTCGAAAATCGACCTGCCTGCCGGTAGGCAGGTCGATTTTCTGTTAGAATGCCTGTATGTTTTGGGCGGATAAAATAGTGAACGATATACGGGAGAAATTGGCAGATGAGAAAAATGCCAAGAGTGCTCTCGTTATTCGGGACGAGAAAACAGCGTCCGGTCCGGTGCATGTGGGTGCTATGCGCGGTGCGGCACTTCACGGCATTCTCTCCTACATTCTTAGAAATGAAGGCTATGAAAATACCTACCTCTACGAAATAAATGATTTTGATGCATTTGATACTGTTCCGCACGGGGTAGACGAGTCATTTGCCGAGCACCTCGGCAAACCCCTCTTTGCTGTGCCGTCACCTGATGGAAACGGCAATTACGCGGAGCATTATGGCAATGCCTTTGCGCGCGTCATTCAGGCCGCGGGCTTTGAGCCGCACGTCTATTACTCAAGCGGAGAGTATAAAGCGGGGAAGTACAATGACGTTATAAAGACTGCACTAACGCGCGCGACTGATATCAACCGTATTAACAAAGAGGTCTCCGGGAGCGAAAAGGACGCCGCGTACCTGCCGCTTATGGTTATTTGCGAGGGGTGCGGAAAGGTGGCGACAACTCGAGCAGTTAAATTTAATGGAGAGACAGTGCATTACGTCTGCGACCAGGAGGGCTCCGGCGCACTCGGGTGCGGGCATGAGGGCAATGTATCGCCCTATGACGGCAATGCTAAATTGCCGTGGAAGGTTGAGTGGGCGGCAAAATTTAAAGTATTTGATGTCGATATAGAGGGCGAGGGAAAAGATTTGGCGACAAAAGGCGGGGCGCGTGATGTGGCAAATCACATCTGCCGTGAAGTCTTTAAGTGGAAGCCGCCGTACGATGCGCCATATGAATTTCTTTTGGTTGACGGTAAGAAAATGTCAACTTCGAAAGGAAATGCGGCAACGGCAGTTGCGGTTTCTGCTCTGATGCCGAGTAAAATTTTTCGCACTTTGCTTCTTGGGCGTGATGTAAGAAGGGCAATTAATTTTGACCCATCAGGCGACACTATCCCGCTTCTCTTTGATCAGTACGATCGTGTAGCGCAAAAGTACTGGGAAGGCGCGGATGACGATGATGCCCGGCTTTTCTCGCTCATTCATGAAGACGATGAACCCGAAGCGTTCTTTTTGCCGCGTTTTTCGCAAATTGCATACCTTGTGCAAATGACACACCTCTCCCTTGAGGATGAAGTCGCGGCTATGAAAGGCGCGCCGCTTACCGAAGCGGAAAAGAAAGAGCTGGAAGAGAGAGCAGGGTATGCACAGCGGTGGCTTAGAGAATACGCGCCGGATGATTTTAAGTTTGAGTTACAAAAGGATGCAGTCCCGAGTGGTGCTCAGACACTTTCCCCAGTGATGAAAACTGCTATCGGGAAGATACTACGATATATCGAAGTACATGAGGATCTTGACGGACAGGAGCTTCACAGCGCACTGCATGACATTCGAAAAGAGAGCGGCGTAGAGCCGGCAGTGTTTTTCTCGGCCATTTATCAGAGTTTCCTCGGTACGGATTCAGGACCAAAGGCAGGCTGGTTTCTCTCAGTGCTTCCGCGAGAGTTTCTCATCGAGCGCTTAGAGGAGGTGAGCAAATAAAAAGCAACCGCAAGCCGTAGGCTTGCGGTTAGAGACTTCGAAGCACTCTGTCTTCAACAAGACGGTCGAAGTGCAGCACCGCATCCCCATCTGGCGTCTGCTCAGTATGGTAGTGCACGTGCGCTGAAAGAAACTTTTTACCCTCTAGAATTTTTTTAAGCCACACTCTGTCTGAGGACATCATGCGGTCCCACGGAAGGCCCTTTACTGAAAACCACCGCGGGGTTTTCATCTCGCGCGTCTCAACCGGCGTGCCACTCCATACAGGTACAAAGAAAACGTGCACAAAAAAGGAGGGGATTGCATCGAAGTAAAACTGCAAAGCCGCAACTCTTTCCAATGCGTGCTCGTCAGTTCTAATACCGCACTCTTGGAAAAGCTCACGCACTGCTGCTTGCGCCGGTCTTTCTCCTCCTTCAATTTTTCCGCCGTAACCGTTCCAGAGACCGGCGCCTATTTTTTCAGCCTTTATTCCAAGCAGGATCTCCATTCCGTCATTTCGCAGTGGGAAGCACAGTGTTGCAGACTTCATTATTGCCTCCATTGCATCTCATACGACCATACCGAAGAATTGGTCAAAAGCAAAACAGATACTCCTTGTGGGTAAAATGGGGTGTTTTGCTGTGGATAAGTAGGTTAGGATAGTGGGACCACATCCCATATATTAATAATGTAGTGGGAGAAAGTGGGAGAAGGATGTTAATCGGAGAATACACACATACGTTGGACCCGAAAAAACGCCTCTCGCTCCCGAAGAAATTCCGGACCGAGCTCGGCCGCAAGGTGGTCATAACAAAAGGGCTCGATACCTGCCTCTTCATGTTCTCGCCGAGCGGGTGGAAGAGGATGGCTGAGCGGCTCCAGGAACTTTCTTTTGCGCAGTCTGATACGCGCGGCTTTCACCGCTTCATGCTCTCCGGAGCAGTCGAAGTCGATATTGATTCTGCCGGTCGTGTGCTCATTCCTGATTTCTTAAAAGATTTCGCAGGACTCACGAGCAAAGTCGTCCTTGCGGGCGTCTCTGACCGAGTCGAAGTGTGGGACGAGAAGTCCTGGACCGAGTACAAGAATCGCATCGAAAAGCAGGCAGATGCTTTGGCTGAAAAACTCGGAGAAATAGGTGCGCTGTAAATATGGAGAGAGTGCACCGCAGTGTTCTTTTACAAGAGGTTGTCGATGGTCTAACCATCAAACCGACTGATACCGTGGTAGACGGCACACTAGGCGCCGCGGGCCACGCGCAAGCTATTGCAAAGCTCCTCAGTAAAGATGGAATGCTCATAGGGCTTGATGTCAGCACACGCGCACTGCAGTGTGGCAGGGAAAGACTTGCTGGAGCGCGGGCGCACGTAGAGTTGTGCGAGGGTAATTTCAGGGAATTGCCAGTAATCCTTGCAAGACTCGGTATTAAGACGGTTGATAAGGTGCTCTTAGATCTCGGGTGGAGCTCAGACCAGCTCGAAGGAAGCGGCAGAGGATTCTCATTTTTGCGTGATGAGCCGCTCGTAATGACACTTGCTGAGCAGGTTGGTGAGGAGACACTAACCGCGCGGCGAATAGTGAATGAGTGGAGTCCTGAGCAGATTGCGACTATTCTCGACGGCTACGGAGACGAACGTTTTGCCTACCGCATTGCTTTCGCCATCGCCAAGAGTCGGGAAACGAAGCCCATTGAGACAACAACCGAACTCGTTGACGTTATTAAGCAAGCGGTCCCGCGGTGGTACCAGCACCGTAAGACTCACCCGGCGACGAAAACATTCCAAGCGCTCCGTATTGCGGTCAATGACGAAATTGAGGCTCTGCGCGACGTGCTATCGGCACTTCCGGAGGTGCTTGCAGAGGACGGACGGGTCGCGGTCATCAGTTTTCACAGCATTGAGGATCGCATAGTGAAAAGAACATTTCGAGAGTGGCAACAGGGGGGTTGCGGAGAAGTGATAACAAAAAAGCCGATCACGCCACGTGATGAAGAGTTATTAGCAAACCCTCGCGCGCGAAGCGCAAAATTACGGATCTTTAAAAAGTATGGCAATACGAACACACATCAAGGTGCTTAAGCGTGGTCTCGATACACGACTCATCTGGGGCCTCGTCACACTATGCGTCCTGCTACTTTGTGCATACGCATACTTTCTCGGTTCATCTGTCGTCAATGTTGTTGTTCGTGAAGAAGTAGAACTCTCCATAGCAAAGCTCAATTCAAATATCGGGGACCTCGAATTTAAATACCTTCAAGCACGCGATGCAATCTCAGCATCAGCGGCACAGAGTATGGGCCTAACCTCCGTTGAGCGAACTTTTTACAGCACACGACCTGGCATTTCAGTAAATACAGCGCATAATAATCGCTAATATGCGAGCGCGGTTTACATCCCGTATACGCCTGCTCTCCGGCGCGATTTTACTCGTCGCCCTTATTCTTATTGGACGACTCTACCACGTGCAGATTATTCACGGAAAAGAGTATTCCGAGGAGGCAAACGGGCAGTACGTAAATCCGGGGACAAACCTCTACGACCGCGGAACCATTTTCCTTTCAGATAAGGACGGGCGCCTCGTATCAGGCGCGACTCTTAAAAGCGGCTATATGGTCACGGTCAATCCGTCTATACTGGAAGACCCAAATGACGCGTACCAGAAGCTCTCCACGGTGCTTTCTCTTGATAGAGATGATTTCATTAAGCGAGTCTCGCGAAAAAGTGACGTATACGAAGAGGTCGCAAAAAAGATAACAAAAGAGCAGGCGGATGCGGTGCGAAAGTTGGGTGTATACGGAGTGACAGTACTTAAAGAGAGGTGGCGATACTACCCAGGAGATGAGCTTGCGGCGCATACGCTCGGCTTTGTAGGTTTTCTCGGGGAGCAGTACGCCGGCCGCTATGGACTTGAACGGTATTACGATGACACGCTCTCTCGTGATGACAGCAAGCTGTATGTGAATTTTTTTGCCGAAATTTTTTCAAACATTAGCCGCACGCTGTTTACACAGAAATCCTCAGCTGGCGACCTGATAACGACCATTGAACCGTCCGTACAGTTATTTCTTGAGCGGAAGCTTCAGACACTTCAGGAGAAGTGGGGTTCAAAATTGTCTGCTGGTATAATCATTGATCCGCACACCGGTGAGATCATCGCGCTTGCGGTCGCTCCAACGTTTAATGCAAATACATTCTACGAGGAAGAAAGCACGGAGATATTCACGAATCCTCTTGTTGAACGGGTGTATGAAATGGGTTCTATTATTAAACCGCTGACAATGGCCGCGGGCATTGATTCGGGGGCAATAACTGCCGAAACACAGTACCACGATACCGGATCGCTAACGCTCGATGGTTCGACAATTTCAAATTTCGACGGCAAAGCCCGCGGTACCGTGGAAATGCAGGAAGTGCTCAGTCAGTCTCTTAATATCGGTGCGGCATTCATAGCGGGTGAAATGGGCAGTGAGACGCTGCGTGAATATTTCTACTCATTTGGAATGAATACGGAAACCGGAATAGATCTCCCTGGCGAAGTGCACGGGCTGACAGGCAATCTGGAAAGCCCGAGAGATATTGAGTATGCAACCGCATCATTTGGGCAAGGTATTGCCATTTCGCCAATTGAGACCGTTCGAGCGCTCTCTACGCTTGCAAATGGAGGGCGCCTCATTACGCCGCATATCGTGCGAGAAATTCAGTACCG
>Ga0210057_1003324_pt1 | contig 22275 bp, 15 predicted proteins | sample CryGeyCG2114_010_2_FD_183968 | JGI IMG/M metagenome (GOLD analysis project Ga0210057, IMG submission 183968) | Groundwater microbial communities from aquifer - Crystal Geyser CG10_big_fil_rev_8/21/14_0.10 (SPAdes) (version 2) | ecosystem: Environmental > Aquatic > Deep subsurface > Groundwater ...
ATTAAAGAAGCACCAGCTTCTTTAATCTCTTCTAGAAGTAACTCTTTTACCTCTTCTTGTACAACAACCTTTCCTTCCAAATCACCAGTATCTGTCTTGATACCTAATCTAATTGTTGCTAGGTATGTTTTGGGTAATTTAAGATAGTCGTTTAGCTTTTTAGTTCCCTCATTTAGTCCAATTATCATGAGACCCGTAGCCAGTGGATCTAAAGTACCGGCATGGCCCATCTTTTTAATACCAAGTTTCTTTCTGAGAATCCGAATACAATCAAAGGATGTTATACCTTTGGGCTTATCAATCAAAAGAAGATCTTTCATTAAAATTTTATTTTCTTTAACAACTTAAAGAACCAATTTTCTGCCTGAGCAATCTTCTTAACTGTTTTCTTATAGACACCAGGATTCTTGAACTCTACTCGTGATTTAACCTTCTGTGTGCTATCAAAACTTCGAAAACCAACCGGCACAAAACCTTGATCTCGAACATCACCAATGTAGCGCGCCCCGGCTTCCGGCTTCATGGTCTGCTCTACCTTATCAATATCCAAATCAATACCTTCTTCATCTCCAGAAGTTTTGCAATTAAAAACCCATTCGTTATCTTTTATTTCTTCCCTTTTTTCCATAAATCCACAATACAAGTTTTGGGAGATAAAGCAACAAAAAAGGCCCCATTTGTGCTGGGGCCCTGTTTTCAGACAGTACTGATCGGAATTTGGACGTCCAGGGCTTTCAGAGCCTGGTTTAAAAGATCGTCCCCGCTCATTTCACCAACATTCAGGTATCGTATCCGCCAACTCCGATGGGCTTGGACAAACCTTTCGATCCGTTTGGAATTTTTGAGATAACACATCCTCTGTCGATGAAATATTTCCAGAGTATTCCTTTTCTTGTCTTGCCTCTGGAAAAGCTGCCACATGAGGTTATCATCAAAGTTCTGTAGAATCAAGAAGATAACCTGTCTCTGCCCGATCTTAGGTAGGCTTTCAAATATCTCTGCTTGATGTAGAGTTCCCGGGGCCCCGCTCAAAACCCAGGATTCAGACCTGGATTCGACAAGAGTATTGTTGATGACATCAACAACAATATCATCAGTCACCAAAACTCCATCAGAAATTGCAGCGTTAACCACCCCAGACATATACTTCGTCATTCCATTGCCGTCAGAAGACGCTCTTGAAAGCAATTCCTTGGCGATGAAAAGATGTTCAATGCCGAGAACTTTTGACAACCTCCTTGCTAGTTCTCCTTTGCCACTATTGGGGGGTCCGAGAACAATAATACGGGAATGAGCTTCACTCAAAGCAACGTTCTCCTGTTAATGAATGTGCTTGTTCTGAAAATTAGTATAGTATCTTTTTCTATTTTGTCAAAAGGAGACTTTCTGCTTGCATCTCAACCGGTTTTGTAAGACCCATGATCTCTAGAATAGTTGGAGCCACATTAGCCAAACCCCCACCATCTTTAAGAGACAAGATTTTGTCAGTTATAATCGCTGGCACCAGATTGGTGGTATGAGCCGTATGCGGGTTACCCTCAGTATCTTTATTAAGTTCAGCATTCCCGTGATCAGCGGTAACAAAAGCAACTCCGCCAGTTTTCTCTAAGGCCTCTAAGATTCGGCCGAGCTCCCGATCAACTGTTTCCACCGCCACCACAATGGCCGGAACATTGCTGGTATGTCCGACCATGTCAGCATTGGCAAAGTTAATAAAGATAAAATCTTGACCAGCTTCAATTTCTTTAATAACCACATCGGCTATTTCTTTAGCTTTCATCTCTGGTGCTTGATCATGTGTTTTGACATCCTTCCGAGATGGAATAATTATTTGTTTCTCATTTTTGTATGGATCTTCCCGACCTCCGTTTAGAAAATAGGTAGCATGCGCAAACTTCTCAGTTTCAGCTACGTGTGTTTGTTTTAAACCAGCATCAGAAATAACCTTACCTAGAGTTTCTTTGATTTCAATATCAGGATAGGCGCTGTCGATACTAAACTCATCACCATAGTCAGTCATGGAAGCAAAGTAAATATTTTTAGCCTTGATGTTCTCCACAATCCGCTCGCTAAGTTGTCGTGCTCGGTCAGCTCTAAAATTGAAGAAGAAAATTGCATCGTTTTCATTAATAATCTTGGTTTGATCTCCAAAAACAACTGGTTCAACATATTCATCCGTAATCCCGTTTCTATAGGATTCCTTTAACTGTTCCGATGGACTAAGTTTGGATAATTGGCCCTGATGAAGAAAAATAGCTTGTTCAGCTTTCGCCGTTCGATCATAGTTATGATCACGATCCATGGCGTAATAGCGTCCAGAAAGTGTGTGAATCTGTCCAAGGTGTAAGTCAGCCATCAAATCTTCTAACTCCTTAACATATCCAGAGCCACTTTCTGGACCGACATCACGTCCGTCAGTGAAAACATGGATCGCAACTTGAGAAACTCCAAACTTTTTAGCTTGGCGTATTATTTCTAAGAGGTGGTCCTCACTAGAATGAACTCCGCCATGACTGACTAGACCCAGGAGATGTAGTGTCGAATTGTTATCTTTAACATGTTTAAAGGCTTTCTGCAGAATTTGGTTTTCTCCAAACTTTCCATCTTCAATTTCTTTATTAATTCGAACTAAATCGGTATACACAACTGTCCCGGCACCAATAGCAGTATGCCCGATCTCTGAATTGCCGATCTGTCCTTCCGGCAAACCAACGGCCAGACCGGAGGCTTTCAAGAGAGTGTGTGGGTATGTTTTCCAAAGGTTATCAAAAACTGGTGTCTCGGCTGCCAAAATAGCGTTGTCTTTATGGTCTTCTCGATGCCCCCAACCATCGAGCACAAAAAGTATCACTGTTTTTTTCATAAGCTTAAAGCTCCTTTACCTAAATACTTAGCTCCCACCTCTTCCTCAATTCGGAGTAGCTGATTATACTTAGCCACCCTCTCACTTCGAGCTGTAGCTCCAAACTTTGACTGACCAGTACCCATACCAACTACAAAGTCAGCAATGTAGGTATCTTCGGTTTCCGCACTTCGGTGACTAACGATTGAAGAGAGCTTGTTTTCTTTAGCGAGATTAATAGCTTTAATGGTTTCGGTGACTGTACCGATTTGATTAAGTTTAATCAAGATAGAATTAATCGCTTTCTCATTAATGGCTTTTTGAAGCCTTTCAGTGTTGGTAACAGTTAGATCATCTCCCATGATCTGGATCTTCTGACCCAGGGCTTCATTTAATTTAGTCCAGCCAGACCAATCATCTTCAGCCAGACCATCTTCAATGGAAATAATTGGATACTTTTCAGAGAGTTCTTGATAGAAAGATGTCAATTCGGAACTATCTAAAGTTCTACCATCTACACTTAAATTATACTTTCCGTCCTGATAGAATTCAGAGGCGGCAACATCAATAGCAATTAAAACGTCGTCTCCTGGTTTATAGCCGGCCGATTCGATACCCTTAACCATAACTTCAAAAACTTTCTCATTACTTCGGAGAGCTGGCCCATAGGCACCCTCAAAACCAACATTAATATTAAAGCCTTCAGACTTTAGAACTTTGCCGATATGCTGATATATTTCTGAGCCCATTTGGATTGCTTCTCGGAAACTCTTGGCCCCAACCGGCATAATCATAAATTCTTGTAGGTCTGAACTGTTATCCGCATGCTTACCACCCTCCAGCACCAGAACCATCGGCACTGGCATTATCAAATCTTTATTCTCTCCTAAGTCAGCAATGTATTGATACAGTGGTACACCCATTTGAGCTGCCCCAGCCCTGGAAACCGCCATCGAAACAGCCAGAATTGCATTGGCCCCAAGTCTACCTTTGTTCTCCGTACCATCAGCTTTAATCATCAACTGGTCAATCTCTGCTTGTTTGGTTGAATCTTGTCCCAGAACAAGTTTGCTGATTTCTTCGTTTACATTTTGAACAGCCTTTAGAACCCCTTTGCCAGCATAACGCTCGCCACCGTCTCGAAGTTCGATAGCCTCATGACTACCGGTCGAAGCACCCGAAGGAACAATTGATCGAAAAACTCCATCTTCAGTAGTTAATTCAACCTCTACCGTCGGGTTACCCCTTGAATCCAAGACTTCACGAGCTTTAAGATTTGTAATTTTAGACATAGGTATACATTATATTTTAGCTCGTCTCTCATGCAAGCCTGAAATTATATCCTTGATAGAGTTCGGGTCCTTAGCATCCCTCATTGTAAAATCTTTACTATTCTCTCCAGCTGTCTGTACATGGATATCTCCGAAACCCAAAAGAGTCTGGATGATACCTCGCGTGTCGATGGTAATATCTTGGATGTTATCTAGATGGAGGATAGAAACTTGTCGATCGAAAAAGCCATTTTGGAGAACATCATATATTTTCTTATCTGTCACATACCAAGCATCTAAATAGTAGTCAGTCCAAAAAACAAAATAAACCACCCAAACAATCAAGAGCCACAGAGAATACCCAAAAGCCTCTAACCAGTAGATTTTAGCGGTGAATTCAAAAGCGTAAATAGCATCCAGAATTAAAACTCCAATTAGGGGTAAGAGCGCGAAGATGACTGAGAGCATAATATTTACAAAAAAGACGAACGAATGTTTCCGAACTTCCGTAATCAATGTCTCATCTTGGTCAAGTTTAATCATATAGTTGAATAGATAATAATAGAAAGGATTGCGGCTCCAATCAAAATTATGGAAACCGGAAAATAGATCTTCTCAGTAAAAGCCACCTTCTCACTTTCAAAACCATATCTCCGCCAGTGGTATACCAGAATGACACTGAAAATAGCGAAGAATAATAAGACTAGTCCTAGAATAAACCACAAGATTAAAGGTGAAGAGGATATCTGTAAAAATTTCTCTTTCTGAGGATCCATTGGATATATTATAACAAGTGTTAGAATACTTACATATGGCTAAGAACAAATCACTAGGTACAGACCCGTACAAAGGAGTCAGAGACTTTTATCCAGAGGAACAGTTCATCCAAAACTATATTTTTCAAACTTGGCAAAAAGTTGCCAGATCTTTCGGATATGAGGAATATAATGCCTCACCCCTAGAGCCTAGCGAACTCTACGAAGCTAAATCCGGTGAAGAAATCGTCAACGAACAAACCTACATCTTTGAGGATCGTGGAGGTAGATCCGTAGCTCTGCGTCCAGAAATGACTCCAACGGTAGCTAGAATGGTAGCCGCTAAAGAACGCGAACTACCTTTCCCACTCAGATGGTTCTCTATTCCAAACGTCTTCAGATACGAGAAACCGCAACGTGGACGCTTGCGAGAACACTACCAACTGAATGTTGATCTATTCGGCGCAGATAGTGTCGAAGCTGATACCGAAATAATTACCGTCGCTTATCAGATCCTAAAAGAATTTGGGGCCAAAGATTCAGATTTTGTTATCAAAATAAACAACCGAAAGATTATTCGGGCTTTATTTGAAAAACTTTCCATAAGCCCAAAAGAATCAGAGAAGCTTTCCAAGGTGATTGATAAGAAAGAAAAGATCTCGGCTGAAATCTTTGAGGAATCTGTTGAAAAGCTAATTGGTGACCGAAAAAAAGAACTTCTGCAAAACCTAGAGTCTAACCAAAAGTTAATCAAAACTTTGGGAGAGAAAGATCCAGAAGTCTCTAAGCTAATCGACCTGATCGAAGCCTTGGATACTCTTGGAATTAAGAACGTGCAATTCACCTCCACCCTAATGCGTGGTTTTGACTATTACACTGGGATTGTTTTTGAAATATTTGATAATAGCGAAGAAAACAATCGTTCCCTCTTTGGTGGTGGCCGCTATGATGATCTCTTAGAAATATTCGGTAAAAGAAAAATCCCAACCATCGGCTTTGGCATGGGTGATGTAACTCTTCGAGACTTTCTAGAAACCCACAACCTACTCCCAAAGTTCAGAGCTTCTGCCAAGCTACACCTATGTGTTGAGGATGAATCGGCCAGAGAATACGCTCGGATTCTAGCCGAGAGCTTGCGCGAAACTGGTATCAATACCAGCGTTGATCTTTCTCGAAAAAAGAAAGGTGAGCAGTTTAAGATCGCTGACAAGAAAAAGATCCCTTTCGCTATTTGTCTTGGCAAGAAAGAGATTGGGTCTAGGAGTTTAATCATCAGAAATCTAAAAACCAGAGAGGATAAAGAGATACTCGAGTCTAAGGTAGCCCAATTTATTTTTGACTCACTCAAGGAATAGACTATAATACTTCTTTATACATGTATAAAGTCGTCTTTGATATTGAGAGCCAGAATACTTTTTTAGAAGCTGAGTCCAATAATCCAGCCGATTTAGATATATCCGTTGTCAGCCTATACGACTACCAAACCGACGAGTACACCACTGTTGATCTTGATAATCTCCATACTCTTTGGCCAATCTTGGAAAAAACAAACTTGCTAATTGGTTATAATTCGGATCATTTTGATATTCCACTACTTAACAAATACTATCCGGAGGATTTAAACCAGATTAGGAGTTTAGATATCTTGAGAGAGATTAAAAGCTCATATGGACGTCGTATGAAGTTAGACCAAGTGGCTGAAGGAACTTTGGGAATAAAGAAATCAGGCCATGGACTCCAAGCTATCACTTGGTGGCGTAAAGGAGAAATTGAGAAGATCAAAGAATATTGCCAAGATGATGTTCGGATTACCAAAGAGTTGTATGACTACGCTTTAGCTAATAATCACTTGAAATTCAAAGAAGGCAGTGAAATTATGCAGATAAACTTAGATACCTCTCATTGGGAGAAGCCAGAAGAGAAGGCACAGACCAATAGTTTGTTTTAAAGAGAAATCAAAATAACTATCGCCAACACAATCCGATACCAAGCAAAAACCGTCAGCTTGTAACTTTTTAGGAACTTCAATAGATAATGGATAGCAAACAAACCTGAAAAGAAAGCCACAATCATACCCATAATCAAACTAGCTTCCATCGAACCGCTGGCTAAAACATCAAAAGATTTTAGGAACGACAGGAGACCGGCTCCTAAAATAGCCGGTAGTCCTAAAAGAAAACTAAACCTAGCCGCTTCTTCCCTTTTCATTCCCAGAAGCAAACCTCCAGAAATAGTAGAGCCAGATCGAGAAACTCCTGGAATTAAAGCTAAGGCTTGGAATATCCCAATCTCTATGCCCTTCCCAACCGTTAGTGTTCTATCCTGCTTGGCATATTTCTCGGCTATCAAGAACAAAACACTACCAGCAATTAAAGCTAGGGCTACCACATGACTACTTCTAACTGAATCATTAAAGAATAGACCGAAGACTGCTGCTGGTATAGTTCCTAAAATAATAGCCAACCACAAAACCTTATTCTCTACCGGCTTCATAATCATGTTTTTTAGATCTAACCTAAAATAGACAATGATGGCCAGAACTGTGGCTAAGTGCAACATCACATCAAATAATAAATCATTGTTAACACTTAGATTAAATAGGTCTCGAGCCACGATTAGGTGCCCAGAGGAAGAAACCGGCAAGAATTCAGTCAAACCCTGTACAAAACCTAAAATAATTCCTGTAATTATACCTGAAATCATAAGGGCTATTATATATGATATACTTGTGAAATTAAACGTATAACTTAAAGAAATGAGCCAAAAAATACTTATTCCGATTACAATCATAATAGCCGGCATCCTAGTAGCTGGAGCCGTTCTTTATAGCGGTAAACAACCCGTAACCCCAACAGATGGGCCAATTGAAATTGCTGTTAATCCGGTTGATCAGGATGATTGGATTCGAGGTAATGTTGATGCTAAGGTAAAAATCATTGAATATTCAGATCCAGAGTGTCCATTTTGTAAAAATCATCAGATAACAATGAATGAGATCATCCAAGAATATGATCCTTCAGATTTTGCCTGGGTCTATAGGCATCTACCTCTGACTACTTTGCATTCTAAGGCTGGCACCGAAGCGGCCGCTTTAGAATGTGCAGGTAGATTAGGTGGCCAAGATGCTTTCTGGAATTACACTAACCAGATCTATGCTGAAACTCCAACAAACAATGGTTTAAACCTAGATCGTTTGCCGACCCTTGCCGAGGAACAAGGGTTAGATCGAGCAGCTTTCGAAGCATGTCTTAGTGATCAGGCTGTAAAAGACGAGGTCCAGAAAGATGCCCAAAACGCCTTTGATTCAGCCACTCACTTGGGAGGAAAAATCGGAACACCCTATAATGTACTCGTTAGTGATGAGAAATTAAGCGACGCTGCTCTAGCCGTCTTAAACAGTATTGCTGATCAATACAATCGACCTAATCAAATAATTGTGACTATTTCTGATGACGAGAAAAGAGCCACTCTCTCAGGAGCTCTACCTAAAGACATGATCAAGTCTGTCTTAGACGCCGCCTTAGGAAAGTAAGTCAACCAGATCACAATAATCACATTCGTCTGGATCACATTCTGTTTCTAAGAATTTCAGATTCAAAATCTCATCAGCCACCTGGAGGATCTGTTTTTTCAGATCTAACACATCTTCGTCTGGAATAGTAAATTTTTCTTTATGCATGTTTCCTTTAGGATCTGGTTCGATAAAATCAATCTCACCAGAGACAAACTCATATTTACCTTTAGCGTGTAATCCCAAAAGAAGTTTATAGAAAACCAATTGTCGGTAGTAATCTCCGGTAGAATCTTTGGTCTTACCCATCAAATAGTTTCTAGTCTTTGGCTTACCCGTCTTGTAATCAACCACATTGACCTCGTTTGGAGCCAAAAATTCCAACTTATCCAAGACACCCACTAACCTAACATCATCTGAAATAAGCACATCATTAATTCGATATTCATTTAGGGTATCGGTGATCCAACTACCAGAGTACTCCTTAAACCAGAGTTTTAAAGCTTTGTCACCTTTAATCTTAGCTTCCATTTGATCAGCTTCTGTAAACCACTTATCATCTAGCTTTCTATCAAACACTTTTAATAATTCTCTCTCTGGTAGGCTTTCACCTCTTTTAAGATTCTCAAACAACTCATGTAAGGTGGCATGGACGGCGCTACCATATGACTGATGCTTAGATGGAACTTGCGGAATTCGAATTAGATTTTGGTAGAAATACTGCCAAGGAGATTTCAAATAATTATTAAGGGCTGTCACTGACAAACCTTGTTTGATAAAAATGTTTCGGACAAACTCTTTGGAAATAGCCGGCTTTTTATTCTTTGAACTAAGTGGAATAGATTCCCCAGCTTTTAACTTAATATTAGGCTCCGCCTTCTCTACCAGACCCTCTTTCAAATCTTGGATAAACATACTTGGTAAAAGCTCCCGACCCTCATTTGATTTTTTAGGGTAGGTAATTTCAATTCCCTTCTTAGCCCGAGTCAAAGCCACATAGAATAGATTGCGCTCATCTTGATCGTCTACCATAACTTCCCTATTCTCCATTAGTCGATAAACTCTTGGGATTAGAGGTAATTTTTCTCTTTTTCTTTTGCCGCCAAAATGACCGTCATAGACATGGATAATGAAAACATACTCAAACTCCAAACCTTTTGAACGGTGAGCGGTCATTAAGCGTACCTTATCCCGATCAACCCCGGAGTTTCTTCTCTTTAACAACAAATTATGTTCCTGAATCGTTTTTACATGCATTAGAAAATCACCCAGAGTAGTTTGCTGTTTCCTAGCCTGAACCTTCTTAACCTCCTCAAACAGAATTTCCAGAGAAGCTAGGGCAGTCTCTAGGCCATCCGAAACCGCCTGTCTGACAATACCTGAATCATGAATAATATTGCCCAGAGCACTAACCAAATCTTCATTCCGAACCTGTTTTGACCAAGTAGCTAGGTTATTAGCCAAAGACAAAATTTCCTCCTGATTCTCTAAATTCAATTCCTTCTGCTCTTTTTCTGATGAGATAATGTCAGCCAAGAGTTTCTTTCTTTTGGCAGAAGCTGATTTTATCAATTTGAAAGCATCCAATGCTGGGATATCAAAAAGATCTAGGTGTAAAACTCTCGTAATCTTTTCATCATCTGACATGTCCCAAATAGCCTCAAGAAGGATCAAAGATTTCTTGATAATCGGTTCATTGAAAATACTGGTATCTGATTCAATAATGTGTGCGATTTGATTTTGTTCTAGAAAAGGCACCAGATCATAAGCATCTTTGTTATCCCGATACAAAACAGCGATCTCACTGGGTGTTACCTTTTCGGCTAGTAATTTCTGAATTTGATCAGAAACATATTTCATCTCCGAAAAGGAATTTTCTAAAACACTAACCCTGATCGGATGGTCATCCTTTCGGGCCGAAGCTTTTAGCTTTTTCCCTTCTGAAAGAATAGAGTCAGCTGAATCCAATATTCTCTGAGTCGAACGATAGTTTCGAGAAAGATTAACTAACTCGGCCTTAGGATATAAATGTTTGAAATAGTAGAAGTTTTCGAGAGACGCACCTTGGAATCTAAAGATCGCTTGCTTCTCATCTCCAACCACAAAGATATTTGGATTATCATGAAAATTTAACAACAATTCCAAAATTCTATTCTGGGCATTATTGGTATCCTGATGTTCATCAACTAGAACATACTGATATTGTTCTTGGAGACTTACCAGAAGATCAGAGTGTTTCCGGAAAGCCCGAAGAGTCTCAACAATCATGTCTTCAAAGTCATACAAATGCTCTTGAACGAGCTTGTCTTGATACTTTTCATATAAAACAGCTAATTCTCCATTCTTATTAATCTGCTTGTCTAATTTTACATACTTGCCCTTGGTCTTCCCCTTGTGGGCCCCTTTTGAATGTTTCAGGTCTTCAATATTCCCAAAGCGTTCTCTCTCCTCATGGACAATCTCTTCAAATTCTTTGGGAGAGATGCCTTCTCTCTTTAAAGACTTAATACTAGACATAACCGCTGAAACGTAGTGGAGATTGTCTCCAAAGGGTTTCAGGATTTCTAATTTAGTTTCTAAAACTAAATCTTGGATTATGGTAATTTGTTCAACCTCACTAATTGCCGAGGAACTAATGATATGTGGAAAGTATTCTGGATAATCAGAAATGATGTCATTAGCAAAAGAGTGAAAAGTAGTGATATTAACTCGATAGGCCTCGGAGCCGATTAAGTCACTCAACCTTTTGCGCATACTGGCAACTCCGGATTCGGTAAAGGTTAGAGCCAAAATATTGTCTGGATCAACTTGAGTGTTCTTGAGTATATTAGCAATCCGAAGAGTCAGAATCTGTGTCTTACCAGTTCCGGGCCCTGCAACCACCATAACAGGCCCCTCAATGGTATCTACGGCCTTTTTCTGCTCTTTATTGAGCCTTTTATACTCTTCCTGAAAGTTCATGGGTACAGTATAGCATCTATGGAAAAGCCCCCACGAAGTGCAGGGGCTTGGGAAATCAAGAGACCTTGTTAAACTGAGTGCCTAAGCACCAGAGAACTCGGGTCTCAAGTTGCAGAAGCAGAGAAAAGCACTGTCATCGTCCCAGACAACCTCAAAGACCCCGTGACTCCAATTGAAGTCACCGTCCGAGTGGCAGTACACGCTCGGCACCCCGTAATCGCCGCCGGCATCTTGCCAGAGACGGTCTGGTTCATCGAAGGATACATACGACTTACCTTTCGGCAACTGATCGCGCTTCTGTTCGAAAACGAGGGATAAACCCTGTGCACCGGTGTGGATGGCCTCTTGAGTTGCCAGGAACGCCATGCGCTCTTCCGAGGTAGTGGTACCGGGAACAATCTGCTTGAAGGCACGGACCCAGAGCTTGTCGCCAGGCTTCAGGATCCGAGTCGGATTTCCGAAATTGGCATCAGTAATGGTGTGGTCATAGCTGTAGAACTTGTAGTAGTTATTGTGCCTGAACTCGGCCAACCGGGTGCTGTGGTCGTAGTCCTCGGGCACCGTGATGATGCCGAGGCCAGCGAGTAGGGCGAACTTCTGGCTCTCACCGATGATCTTCTGGAGAGCATCTGCAACCATTTGCGGATCACGTTTGCCGTCCAGAATCATCATGTTGAGTTTCGTTTCAAGCTTCCACAACCGACCGTACACATTGCTATTACTCATAGCATTCTCCTTAAAAAGGACACTTACCCATTACTCATGGGCGAATAAGTCGTAGGAAACACTTCCTACTCTTTTCCTATTAGATCATAATTAATACTATTCTGTCAAGAACTAAAAATAATTCTTCAACCGATCAATCTTCCCATGTTGCCTGATCTTCTCATGTGCCTTAGCTTCAATCTGTCGGATCCGTTCTCGGGTAACACCGAATTCTTTACCCACCTCTTCTAGAGTATGGGTAATCCCATCAGTTAAACCATTTCTCATTTCTAGAATCTTCCGCTCTTTTGGAGGAAGGTCATCTAGTATATCCCTGATTTGATCAGAGATAATTCTTCTAGAAGTATCTTGATCAGGTGAGAGAATATTATCATCCCCGATAAAATCACCGAGGGTAGACTTTCCATCCTCATCATCATCCTTAGTTGGGCTATCTAGTGAAGCCGTATTTTGGTCAATCTTTTCAATGTGATAGATTTTATCAACTTCCAATCCCATCTCAACCGCAATTTCTTCAGGTAGCGGTTCTCGGCCCAAGTCTTGAGACAAACGTCTAACCACCTGCTTATATTTGGCAATCGTCTCCACCATGTGAACCGGTACCCGAATCGTTCGTGACTGATCGGCTAAAGCTCGGGTAATAGCTTGTCTGATCCACCAAGTAGCATAGGTTGAAAACTTATAGCCTTTAGTCCAATCAAACTTATCAACCGCCTTGAAGAGTCCGAGGTTCCCCTCTTGGATTAAATCTAGAAGCGTTAGATCAGGTGAGCGTCCAACATACTTCTTAGCAATTGAAACCACCAAACGTAGGTTTGACCTAGCCAAAATATTTCGAGCCTCTTCATCTCCTGATTCAATTCTCCTAGCCAAGTCTTTCTCATCAGCAGCCGTAATTAGTGGATACTGTCCAATTTCTTTGAGATACATCTGAATTGAGTCATGTGCCTGTTCCCCCTTGTTGTATGAATACTTCTTATTCTTCTCTTCTTCCATTGGATCAGTCAAAAGTCCTCCACCCTCCAGAACATCGATACCCAAAACTCCTAACTGATCGTACAAATTTTCAAGGAAGAGAATATCTTCCTCAATCGTTGGAAATTCTTTTAGAATCTGGTCATAGGTTACAAATCCACGCTCTCTTCCCAAAGCTAGAACTTTTTGCAATTTCTTTTCTTGTTCTTGGGCTTTTTTAGAAACCCTAGTTTTCTTAACAATCTCTTTCTTAACAACCTTCTTTTTCTTAGTTACTTTTCTTTTCTTAGCTACTTTTTTTGGTTTTCTTTTAATGATTTTCTTTTTTCTTGGCATATATTTATTATTTTAATTCCTCGAGTCTTTTAGAAATCTGACTAAACTCTTTTTTTGCTTTTTCGTCTTCTTTTTGAATTAGAGGAATTAAAGCCTCTGTTTTTTTAGAAAGTATATGGATTTCGAGGTTTTTGAGTAGCTCCTCGAGATCTTTGTTGAGTATATCTTTTGTACCATAGTTTTGCTCAATTTCAAAGAGGACTTTATTCAAACCCTTAGGATCGGCCTCTTGAATACTTTTTACTAATTCTTCACCGCCAATCCTACTTAGTTCTTTTTCAACCAAAGTCATTTCGATTAAAGGCTCTTTCATTGATTTCTGCCAGTAGTAGATAGCTGTGATTCGGTCTTGTGGTGTTTCTGATTTAAAAATAGATTTATCTTTTTCAACAACGTGGCCAGACTTTTCGATCTTTTTTAGATCTCCCCAAATAGCATCTTCGCGGAAACCTGTCTCTTTTGAAATTCGGGAGATAAAATGTGATTTCTCAATATCGCTGGCAAGTTCCGCCACATATGGCAAGACATGGGTAGCTACTTCTTTGGCTAGATTTCGGCGATCAATCTTTTTTTGCAACAGCCGATCGATATAGAAATCAATGATATGTTTTGAATTCTTCAGAAGCTCTTTCCACTCATCCGGTGATCGTTTAATGATATCGGCCGGATCTTGGCCTTCTGGCATTGCCACCACCTTCACTTCCATACCCATATTAAGAGCTAGTTGAGCTGTCTTGTTGGCAGCCTTAAATCCGGCTTCATCAGAATCAAATGAAATTAGAATCCGATTAGATAACTGCTTTAATCGTTTCAAATGACTTTCGGTGATAGCCGTTCCAGAGGAAGCAACCGTGTTGGTAATTCCAGCTTGATGTGAAAGAACTAAATCCATTTGACCTTCGACTAGGATTGAATAGTCCTTACGACGAATAGCTGTTTTAGCTTTATGCAAGCCGTATAGAACATCGGACTTTTTGAACAGCACCGTATCTGGACTATTTAGATATTTCGGGGCTTTGTCATTTGGATGCAGAATTCTTCCAGAGAAAGCAATGCAACGACCAGACGTATCGTAGATTGGGAAAGTGATTCGATCTCGAAAAGTGTCATACGGATCTTTCTGATCAAGACTCTTAATGAGACCCACCTTCTTCATTTCTAGATCCTTAACACCCTTAGAGGTCAGAAATTCTCTGAGTTTCCGCCATTCGGCTGGAGCATAGCCAATCTGCCAATCCATAACTGTCTTCTTTAGAATTCCACGAGAGCTAACGTAGTCCTGCGCTTCTTTATTTTTCATGAGATTTTGGTGAAAAAACTTTTGAGCTTTATCAATAAGGACAAGCAATCTGTCTCGCTCATCTAGCTTTTCACCATCCTCATGCTCCAGCTTAATCCCCGCCCGTTCGGCTAAAATCTTTAAAGCTCCCCGGAAATCGGTTCCCTCCATGTCCTGCACAAAAGTAAAAATGTCTCCACCTTTGCCAGATGAGAAGCAATAGTAAAGCTGTCTTTCTGGGGAAACATAGAAAGATGGAGTTTTCTCGTTTGTGAATGGAGATTTGGCTTTATAGTTCCGACCGGCCTTATCGAGCTTTATGTATGATCCGATTACATCCACAATGTCGAGACGTTCTTTGATTCGCTCTACATTGGATGATGACATAGATATATTATACCTCTTCGCTTAAATCTTCTTGATATTGAGCCTGCAATTCGGCAATCGCTTTTTCCTTTTCAGATCCAACAAAGCCAGTACCAGCCGGGATCAATCTTCCTAAAATTGTATTTTCCATTAGGCCGACCAAATCATCTTTCTTGCCACGGACAGCGGCTGCGATTAATACCCGTGTAGTATGTTGGAATGAAGCTGCTGCCAAGAAACTCTTTCTAGAAAGTGAAGCTTCGGTAATACCCATCACAACCGGAGTAGCTTTGGCTGGCAATCCACCGTTCTTTTCAGCAATTTCATTTTCTCGCTCAAGTTCATACGGCTCCACGATGTCACTCTCAGAAAGTCTAGTATCTCCGGCATCCTTAACTCGGAGTCTTGAAAACATCTGCCTAACCACCACCTCAACGTGTTTCCTAGAAACTGATTCTCCCTGAAGTTCGTATGGTTTGTTAATTTCAGCAATGATGTAGTCAACTGTTTTTTCTTTGCCAGCGTATTTGAAGAGATCTGTGATATCAGCTGAACCATCAGTTAGGATTTGACCTTTCTTGACTTCATCACCTTTTTTGACAAAGAGGGTTCGGGCCCGATGAACTTTGTACTCTTCATTTTTCTTTTTCTTCTCAGCGGCATCTGGCATGATAACAATCGTTCGCTCTTCACCCTCAGTAATAATTTCTGAAACCATTCCATCAACATGGGAGATAACTGAAGGACTCTTTGGCTTTCGCTTTTCAAACAGTTCTTCGACACGTGGAAGACCTTGTGTAATGTCTCCACCTACAGAGGCTGTGCCTCCAGCGTGGAAAGTACGCATAGTTAGCTGGGTACCTGGCTCTCCAATCGCTTGAGCTGCCACCGTACCAACGGCCTCACCAATATCAACCAATCTGTTTTTTCCAAGATCAGCTCCATAACATTTCTGGCAAACTCCATGGACTGACTCACAGGTAACTGGTGACTTAACAGTCACCTCTTGGACATCTGACTTTTCAATAACGTTAGCGTCAGCTTTTTCTAAATAATCACCTTTCTTGAACAAAACTTTGCCTTTTGAATCAACCACGTCTTCAGCCAAGAAGCGTCCTTTAATATTTCGAGCCAGGGGAATTTCAATTCCAGAAGACGATTTTCGACTAATAACTAGACCCTTTTTAGTTCCACAATCTTTAAGATTAACCAGTGTATCTTGTGAGGCTACGAATAGTTTTCGAGTCAGGTATCCCGCTTTCGCTGTGTTTAGAGCGGTGTCGGAAAGACCTTTTCTGGAACCGTGAGTGGTAATAAAGTATTCGATTGGAGAGAATCCACCTTTACTTGAAGAGAGAATTGGGAATTCAATAGATTCTCCAGAAACTGAGGCAATAATACCCTTCATTCCAACCATGTTGGTGATATTTCCGAGAGATCCTCGAGCTCCAGAGTTAAGCATGTCAGCCACCGGGCCATTCTGATCCAATGTTTCTGGAATATGTTTTTCAACTTTGTCTTTAGCATCCTGCCAGATTAGAATCTTCTTACGCTTTCCTTCTTCCACAGAGAGCAATCCTTGGTTGTACTGATCTTGAACATCATCGGCCTCTTTTTGTGCCTCTTTGATAATACCAGCTTTTTGTTCAGGACTTTTAATATCGTCCAGTCCCCAAGTAATACCAGCTGCTGTGACGTATTTGAATCCAAAGTTTTTAACCTTGTCTAAAACTTCCGGCACGGCTTCCATACCATATCGCTCAATGATCTCATCAATAATTCCAGCCATTTTCTTTCGGTCAATCGCCTCATTAATGAATGGGTAGTCTTCTGGAAGGAAACTGTTAAACATGATTCGTCCAACCGTTGTCTCAAAGACCTTTCCTTCATATTCTTTGTACTTAGCACTACCAGTACACATAACCTTGACCTTAGCTCGCGGGCTAAGTTTGCCGAAGTTGTAGGCAATAATAGAGTTGAACGGTGTCGCAAAAATCATACCTTCACCCTTTTCTCCATCAACAGTCTTGGTCATCCAATATGATCCCAAAACAATGTCGAGCATTTTAGAGCTGACAATCGGATCACCACTACCAGGTTTTAGAATGTTTTTTTCAGAAGCCATGAACTCTCGAGCTTCTAGTTGAGCCTCATCAGAAAGAGGTACGTGCACCGCCATTTGGTCTCCATCGAAGTCTGCATTGAAAGCCGGACAAACGAGTGGGTGAACCTGAATAGCATTTCCTTCAATTAGAACTGGTTTGAAAGCTTGAATTCCAAGTCGGTGTAGAGTTGGAGCACGGTTTAGGAGAACTCTTTTATCTTTAATGACCTCTTCAAGGATGGCCCAGACTTCTGGAATACCATCATCAATCAAACGACTGGCCCCTCGAATGTTAAAAGCTAACTCTTTTTCAATAAGTTTGGAAACTACAAATGGTCGGAATAGTTCTAGGGCCATGTGTTTTGGCAAGCCACATTCTGACAAATCTAATTCTGGTCCAACCACAATCACTGATCGTCCTGAATAGTCGACACGTTTTCCAAGTAGATTTTGTCGAAAGATTCCTCTCTTTCCCTTCAAGTTGTCAGACAAAGATTTGAGAGGACGACGATTAGATTGATTGAGGGCCGCTCCAACGCCGCTAGTATGTCTGATTGAGTTATCAATCAGCGCGTCAACAGCTTCCTGTAAGATTCTTTTCTCATTTCGGAGGATAACTTCTGGGGCAAAAATGTCTTTTAGTTTCTTTAAACGATTATTTCGGTTAATGACTCGTCGGTATAGATCGTTAATATCAGAGGTGGCATAACGTCCACCATCAAGTGGCACCATTGGTCGGACCGCCGGTGGAATAACTGGGATTCTGGTTAGAAACATCCACTCTGGTCGAATACCTGAGATCTTCATTGATCGAAGAAGTCGAAGTCTCTTAGCAATCTTAACAGACTCAAGAGCTCCAGCTTTATCTTTAGCTTCATCAAGTTCTTTGATTAGCTTCTCAAGATCTAGATTCTTGAAAGTATCGTAGATCGCTTCGGCTCCAATCCGAGCTTCAAAAAGAGTTCCGTACTTCAAAGAGAAGTTGTGAAATTCGACTTCGTCAATAACTCGTCCAACTTGGATAGAATTAATATCAGTCTTGGCTTGCACCATTCGATCCTTGATTTCTTCCTTAGCTCCTTTGTTTTGGAGAGTCTTAATCTTTGACTTGTATTCTGTCTCTAACTCTTTAAGAACCCTCGATCTCTCCTCCTCAGAAACACTACTGATCATATAACCAGCAAAGTAGATAACCTTCTCAACATCGGTTGATTTGGCACCCAAAACCAAAGAAATCCGAGATGGAATGTTTCGAAGAAACCAGATATGAGAAACTGGGGTAGCCAGTTCAATATGTCCCATACGCTCACGTCGAACGATGGCTCGAGTGATTTCAACTCCACATTTTTCACATTCGATACCCTTATATCTAATACCTTTGTATTTTCCGCAATAACATTCATAGTCCTTTTCTGGACCAAAGATTCGCTCGTCAAAAAGACCATTCTTCTCACTTCTTTGAGTTCGATAGTTGATTGTCTCTGGTTTGGTAACCTCTCCATGTGACCATTCTAAGATTCGCTCGGGTGAAGCAATCTTGATAGAGATCGTGTCGAATTCATTAGGGTTGGTCGTATTCAGAGTTCTAGTGTTGTTGTTTTTCATATTTTTATTATCGACTTTTAGTTCTTGGTTTCTTCGACGCGACCTCCTCATCGATATCATCCTTTTCAAAAGTAATATCGAGAGCTAATCCCCTAAGATTACTTAGAAGCACATTAAACGAAGCTGGCGTACCAACTTGTCTGATTCTTTCTCCCTTCACAATGGCATCAAACGCCGCTGATCTTCCGGTAATATCATCTGACTTAACAGTTAAAACTTCTTGCAGGTTGTAGGCAGAGCCATATCCAAGCAAAGCCCAGACCTCCATTTCTCCAAACCTCTGTCCCCCGTTTTGTGCTTTTCCACCAAGTGGTTGCTGGGTGATCAGAGAGTATGGACCAATTGAACGCATATGGATCTTGTCTTCAACCATGTGGTGAAGTTTCAAGATATACATATAACCAACCGCCACTTTTTGTTTGAAAGATGATCCGGTTCGACCATCATACAGAGTCATTTTGCCACTTCGATCATAGCCAGCTTTTTCTAGTTCGTCTTTAATCTCATCTGGAGTAGATCCAGAAAATGGTGGTACAACCGCTTGGTATCCAAGTGCATTGGCTGCTAGCCCTAAGTGAAGTTCTAGAATCTGTCCAAGGTTCATTCGAGAAGGCACTCCAAGTGGGGTTAGAATTATATCTACAGGATCTCCATTTTCATCATATGGCATATCCTCTTGTGGCAGTATTTTTGAAACCACACCCTTGTTTCCGTGTCGTCCGGCTAGTTTGTCCCCAACTGTAACATTTCGAACTTGTGCAATTTCAATATGGATTCGTTTAATAATTCCAGAATCTAATTTGTCACCGTTTTCTCGAGAGAAAACTTGAACGTTAATAACCCTACCTTGTTTGCCGTTTTCCATGCGCATTGAAGAATCTTTAACATCTCGAGCTTTCTCACCAAAGAGTGACCTTAGTAGCCTTTCCTCTGGAGTTAACTGGGACTCACCTTTAGGAGTAATCTTTCCAACTAGAATATCTCCCGGTCGAACTTCAGCTCCAACCCGAATGATTCCATCTTCTGCTAGATTCTTTAATTTTGACTCCCCCACGTTTGGAATATCATAAGTGGTAACTTCTGGTCCAAGTTTGGTATCTCGAACATTGCAGACCACTTCAGCAATATGAATGGTTGTGAACTTACTCTCTTTAACTAAGTTTTCAGAGATAATAATGGCGTCCTCGTAGTTATTTCCGGACCAAGACATGAAAGCTACCCGCACGTTTTGTCCAAGAGCAAGTTGCCCATGGGCACTAGTTGAGGTGTCAGCCAAAACGTCCCCCTTCTTAACCTTATCTCCCAAATCAACATTTGGTCTCTGGTGAAAGGCTGTAAAGCCATTCGTTCTATTAAAATGAATCAATTTATATTCTTTCTTCTTGCCTTTGGCATTCTTAACTACAATCTTTTTAGCATCAACAGCTTCAATGACACCACTTTCTTCTGCAATAATCACACGTCCGCTGTTAATAACAGCTGTTTTTTCAACTCCAGTAGAAACAATTGGACCTTCTGGGACGAGACATGGGGTTGCTTGTTTTTGCATGTTAGAACCCATCAGAGCTCGGTTAGCATCATCGTGTTCTAGAAATGGAATACAGGAAGTTGCTAGAGAGAAAGCTTGGTTGGTAGCCACGTCCATATATTCAACCTCTTTCTTCGGAACCATTAAAGGTTCGCCATTTAAACGGACCTCGGCTTTCTCATCAGTAATGTTTCCCCCTTCATCATAGTTGGTAGCAGCATGGGCAATTCGGTATTGGGACTCTTCAGAAGCTCCCATAAATTCAATTTCTCCAGTTAACTTTCCATTTACAACTTTAGCGTACGGAGTTTCAATCATACCGAATTCATTGATCTTGGCATACATACATAAACGTAAGATCAGTCCGATGTTTGGTCCTTCAGGGGTTTGGATTGGACAAAGTCTTCCATAGTGAGATGGGTGCACATCACGGACTTCAAAGCCTGCTCGAGATCGGTTTAGACCTCCCGGACCTAAAGCTGAGAGAGTTCGCAGGTGTTCAACCTCCTGCAAGACATTCTCCTGTTGCATGAACTGTGACAACTGGTTGGTGGTGAAGAACTCCTTGATTCTGGCTTGCAGTGGTTTTGGAGAGATAAGGTTGGTTGGCATAGTCGTATCAGATTCAATTGTGGACATTCGATTTTGAATGTTTCGTTTGATCTGTGACATACCAAAACGAATTTTCTGTTGGAAAAGTTCTCCAACATATCGAACCCTCCTAGATCCCAGGTGATCAATATCATCCTCTTCGGCATTTGGATCAGAGTTAAGTTCAATAATTCGAGAAATAATCGTCACCAGATCATTAAGAGAAACAGCTTTCTGTTCCAAATCTTTAGTCGAAGTGCTTCGTCCGAATCTTTGATTAAATCGGAAACGGCCGACTTTTGAAAGGTCATATCTTTCTTCTCCAAAGATTGAATCAACAAATTCTCGAGCATTCTCAACGGTGGCCAAGTCTCCGTCTCGGAGTCTCTTATATACTTCAATATAGGCATCATCCTGGGTCTTAGCCGTATCTTTAGAAATTGTTTTTTCGAGATGTTCTTTAGCATTTGGATTATCCTTGAATAACTTTTGCAAAGTTTCATTATCCTTAACACCCAAAGCCCGAAAAAGAGTAGTCACCGCAAACTTTCGCTTGCGATCAATCCGAACGTATAGAGCGCCATCAGAATCGGTTTCAATTTCAACCCAAGCGCCACGAGCCGGGATGATTTTGGCACCAAAAACTCTCTTACCCCTAACAATGTTTGAAGTGAAAAAAACACCGTATGATCTGGCTAGTTGTGGCACGATAACTCGCTCAATACCACTAATAATGAAGGTTCCGTGATCAGTCATTAGAGGAAAATCAGCCATGAAGAGTTCCTGTTCTTTTTCAGACCCAAGGATCTTGTTCTTCAATTTTAGTCTAACCTTTAGAGCTCCTTCGTAGGTCAGCTTATTCTGTTTGGCATAGAATTCATCGTACTTTGGTTTTTCGATTTCAAATCCAGTAAATTCTAGGGCAAACTTCTTTTCAGAGTAGTCTTGAATTGGTGAGAACTCTTTGAAGACTTCGCCAATTCCCTCTGCCAATAACCATTTGAAAGAATCCTTTTGAGCGACCAACAGGTCTGGTAGCTCGGTCAGTGGTTTCTTATATCGACTGAAATATTTTTTCTCTCTGGTGTGTGGCATATATTTGGTGGTTAATAAAACAAAAACAACCTTGTAAGACAAGGTTTATATTTCTTGTAACTTTTTATGAAAAAAGAGTAAACAAGATTGGGTTAATAAATATGGTTGATAATCATCCTCCGTGCCGGCCAAAACTCAATCTTGCACATTCGAGGAACAGTATATACCAGAGTGGATAGAAGTCAAGGGGTTTTCCACATACAAATGACCTCCTCCCCGGGCTAGCGCCCGGGGTTTCCAACATGGCATGAGGGTTCAGAACAATCTAGATTTTTGTGGTTTGTCTTTCCGACTTTGCCACTCAATGTATCTTTTGACTTGGGCTTCATT
>Ga0210057_1003325_pt1 | contig 22275 bp, 21 predicted proteins | sample CryGeyCG2114_010_2_FD_183968 | JGI IMG/M metagenome (GOLD analysis project Ga0210057, IMG submission 183968) | Groundwater microbial communities from aquifer - Crystal Geyser CG10_big_fil_rev_8/21/14_0.10 (SPAdes) (version 2) | ecosystem: Environmental > Aquatic > Deep subsurface > Groundwater ...
TAAGATTAAATTTTAATTCTTTCCATATCAACCCAGTTTTGACCTGCCAAAACATCAACCAAAAGCGGCACATCCAGATATTTATCGCTTTCCATCGTTTTTTTTATCACCGTGGCCATCTCTTTAATTGTATCACCGGAATCTTTAATCTCAAAAAGAAGTTCGTCGTGAACCTGAATGATCAAACGCGCCCCAACATCATCAAGAGCAGCCATCGCCATTTTTATGATGTCCGCCGCCGTCCCCTGTATCGGCGCGTTGACCGCCATTCTTTCCGCCTCCTTGCGGATAAAATCAATTGGCGAGTTTATTTCCGGCAGATATCGCCGTCTTTTAAAAAAAGTCTCGCTAAAACCTTTTTCAGAAACCTCCTTTTTTATTTTTTCCAAATATCCTGCCACTCCCGAAAAATCACTCATGTACTCCGCGTAAAAACTTTCCGCTTCCTCTCTGCCGCATTCCAAATTTTTTTTCAAACTATTGATACCCATGCCGTAAATAATCCCGAAATTTATTATTTTTGCCCGACGCCTCATTTCACCGGTCACCTTTTCAGCCGGCACATTAAAAACCTCAGAAGCCACTTTGGCATGAATATCATCCCCCCTTAAAAAAGCCTCTTTTAATTTTTTATCTCCGCTCAACGAAGCAACAACCCGCAATTCTATCTGCGAATAGTCAAAAGAAACCAATTTCCAGCCGATAGGCGCCACAAAGGCCCGACGAACGGCCCGGCCAAATTCGCTTTTGACAGGGATATTCTGCAAATTAGGCTCGGATGAAGACAAACGGCCGGTGGTGGTGCCCGTCTGATTAAAAGAAGCGTGCAGCCTAGCGTCTTTACCCACAAATTTAGGAAGATTATCTATGTAAGTGGAAGTAAGTTTTGACAACTCCCGATATGAAAAAATTTTTTCAATTATGGGATGGTTGTCTTTTATTTTTTCCAATTCGGAAAAACGAGTGGAAAAAGAACCGCCGGCGGTACGACGCAGTCCCTTGGGAGAAATCCCCATTTTTTCAAAAAGAACACTGGCCATTTGTTGGGGTGAATTTATATTAAACTTTTCACCCGCCATTTTCCAAATATCTTCTTCCAAAATATCCAATTTCCCATGATAATCTTTGGAAAGATTTTTCAGATAAACGGTGTCTAAAAGCGCTCCTCTCTCCGTCATCTTTTGAAGCACCCCTGCAAGAGGCCTCTCCGTCTTTTCAAAAAGCTCAAACAACCCATCCCGCTTCAATTCAATCACCAATTTTTTTCTCGCGTCTTCCATGTCGGAAGCACCCGTATGATTCAGGGCATCTCGCAGGTTTGGATTAATACGACGGGAATCTAAAAGCCAAAAGGCAACCTTTATTTCTTTTTTTAGTTCTTCTGAATGCTCTGAAGTTGAACTTCCAAGAGGAAGTTCAACTTCGTCAGTTTGATTTTGAACAACCGCCGGTAATCTTTGCAAAAGACTTCTAAAACCAAAGCCCCAAAAAAGCGCCTCTATTTTTTGTCTGTCAAAATCAACACTCCACTTGCTGTCTTCCACCGAAAAAGAAACAGGAACATCAAAACGCATCTGCGCCAAAGATTTACTGAACAACGCCTCTTCTTCATTCTCCTTCAAAAGATTTATAATCCTTTCTTTTACGCCGGCTCTTTCCAATTCCTTTTTGTTTTTTCCGCCTCGGGCGGAAATTTTTTTATAAACATTTTCCAGACTGCCGAAATTTTGAACAAGAATCATGGCGGTTTTCTCACCGATACCGGAAACACCGGGAATATTGTCAGACGGATCTCCTCTTAACCCCTTAAAATCGGGAAGGAGTTCCGGCTGAAAACCAAAACGTTCAATCACCGCTTTTTCATCATAAAGAACAGTCTCTCGCACTCCCTTTTTCATCATATAAACATTTACAGCCGGCCGCACCAACTGCAAAGCATCAAGATCTCCCGTAACAATAACAATTTTTAGTTTCTTTTCTTTTTTTAATTGTTCGACAATTGAAGCCAAAAGGTCATCGGCCTCAAAACCTTTCTTTTCATAAAAAGGAATGCCGAAAGCCGTTAAAATTTTCTTTGAATTTGCTATCTGGGGAACCAGCTCCTCGTCCATTTTAGGGCGCTGGGCCTTATATTTTTCGTAAAACTCGTGCCTAAATGTGGGCTCGGGCAAATCATAACAAGCGGCAATATATTGCGGTTCAAACTCTTTCAATATCCTTAAAAGCATGGCCGTAAATCCGTACAAAGCGCCTGTTGGCTCGCCCTTCGGAGAAGTGAAAGAGGGAAGCGCGTGGAAGGCCCGATGCAAAATAGCATGACTGTCTATCAAAACCAAAGTTTTTTTTTGAGAAACAACCATTTTTTTAGTATATCCCAAATCTCATAGTTGTGGTAACGTCAGCGCCTTCGGCATTTTTATATACTTAATTTTTGGGCCAACCGGCTCAAAAATTAGTCCTTCTTCTTATCAAAATCGCAGTTTTTTGATAAAATAAAATATGACCAAATCTCAACTGGGACAATTTTTTACCACAAATTCTGACTATATATTCCAAGGGTTAGAAGGATTTGTTAAAAACAAAGAAATAACTGATCCATTTGCCGGCTTTTCCCTATTTGGGGGTCAGTTCAAGGTGTTTTATGCTGATTGATTTAATTAAAGAAATTAAAAATTATGAGTAAAATAATTGAAAAACAAATTTTGTATATTTTTGAACACAATATTAAAGATGTCTGTAAAATAGGTATTGGATCTTTAGAACGAGCAAAAAATGCACATAGATATTTTGAGAGTAATGAGAAATCAAAGAAAAATAAATTAGCAATTTTTGATTTTGAAAGTATAAATGTTTTAGTTATTGAAAAAATATGTAAACAAGTACTTAAAAGAATAAATTTTACTGAATTTTACCAAATTGAATTTTACAAAGCTTGTATATTATTTAAGTGTCTAGGTGGAGATTTAGACGATAAGAACTCTCAAAATATAGATAGAAGCAAAATTAGCATTAAAATAACATCATCAGCAACAAAAAATGAAATTCCATTAACCACCCGCTTTGCAGAACAAATAATTTCGTTAATAGATGAGGCTAATGGTGAAAAAATAAATAAAATTAAAAATTTATTAAATAATGATGGCAACAGAAATATTTTGTTAACCGAAAAAGAATTCGAGGAATTTAATAAATATGGAACAAGAACTGGTTGGAAGAAACATAAAGATTGGTATTATAGAACTGGTGTTGATGCAACGTCTTTGTCTAATTTTATAAGAATAATAGAGCAAAATATAAATAATTAAAAATTTTGTCAAAAGTTATTATTACATTTAGATTTTTTTTGTAAAACATAGATACAGAGATTTAAAGAGCATAGATAATTTTTGTTTATATAGTAAACTTAAAAAGTTAAAAAATAAGAATATAAATTACTCTGAGTTTGTTTCTTTTTGGCTGGTCGTAGATATTTCTTATATTCTTTTATCTAATAGCAAGGCCGGCGATAAACTAAAAACTCAAAGAAAAGAAATAAAAAAATACTTAAAGAAAAATCCAAATAATTACTGGCTAAATACTGCCGGTTTCAGAAACCTTTTTTCTGACTGAGATCTATCGAGGTCTCACCTCGATAGATCTACTTTTATCTCACGGGTTGTTTCGTTTTTGTGTTTGAATTTTACCCAAACACAATCTTTGGGTAAAATTTTTTTAATTTTATCCGCCCACTCCACCAAAATTATATTTTCCGGATTATTAACCATCTCTTCCCAGCCCAAATCAAGAATTTCTTTCGGATTTTCTATTCTGTACGCGTCAATGTGCGCGAGTGTTTTGAAATTTTGAAATTTGAATTTGGAATTTGTTTGTGATTTGGAATTTGGAATTTGGAATTTCCTGAGAATTACGAAGGTGGGGCTGGTGATTTTTTCCTTAATTCCCAGCGCTTTTGCGAAAAATTGGGTAAAAGTGGTCTTACCGCTGCCCAAATCGCCGGCCATGGCCAGCACTACCGCTTTTTTATTTTTATGTCGTTCTATTTTTTTGACCAAATCAGCCGCAACCTTCTCGGTTTGCATCGTGCTTTTCGCGATTTTTATGTCACCCGCCATAACCTCATTAGAAAGCAAAAATAAAATAAGAGCAATATTGATTCGTAGTTTTTAAAATGCTAAAAGGGAAACAATGGATGAGCAGATTTTAAACAAAACCAGACCAATCATCGGGGAAGCAAAAAGCTTCGCCATTCTGCTCGACAAAAATCCGGAGGAATACGAACTTCTGTCTTCGGAAGTTCTCAAAAGGGCTATTTCCTCAAAAAATCTCCCGCTCATAACTCTTCCGCAAACACAGACGGATACTGAAAAAAAATGGTCCGTTCTTTTTAAATTCCTCGCGAACCAGCGATTTCCCCGCAAAACATCGCTCAAACTGCCAAAGGACAAATACGGCATAAAAGAAGTCGGTTATAAAGAAGAGGAAGACAATATTGCGCTGATAATAACCGGCGACAACGGCTTTTTCTCAAAAGAAGATATTCTGCTTGAAACATTGCCTCCCGAACCGGAGGTGGTTTTCTGCTTTTTTGAAAATCCCTCAACCGTAGACAATTTCAGCGGCCTCATCCGGCTCCCCGAAAAAGAAAAAACAATTTTCATCACACCAAACGAACAAACTTTGACGGAAAAAGTTTTTCAGCTCATTAAAATCTTGAATCCGTCGGTCCAAGAAGACGGCGAGCTCAATACCATCCTTTTCGCTTCTCTTCTTTCCGAAACGGACAATTTTCAAAAAAATTCACAAAGCGTCCTTTCTCTTGCAACCCTTCTGCTTAAAAAAGGCGCCGACCAAGAAAACATAGAAAAAATCAACGAAACAGAAAAACAAACGTGGTCCGCGCAACTTTTGGGAAGAATGCTGGCGCGCACCTATACGGACGAACTGATGAAAATTTCGTGGAGTTTTCTGACGAATCGTGATTTTCAAAAAACAGGGAAAAAACCGGACGACACTTCTCTTTTATACAAAATCCAAAACCGGATAAAACATTTCCTTCCGCCCCAAAAACTCTACGTGCTCCTCTGGCAAACACAGGAAGGCATAAGGGCTTTGATCTCTTCAAAAGAAAAAAGAAACAGCTGCTTGACACCGATAGCCGAAACGTTGGGCGCAAATTTGCAAAGTTACTTTTTCGTGACCGGTCCGTTTAAAAATTTTTCCGCGGCAGAAATTTACATAAAAGAAAAAATAAAAACAATTAATCCGATTGAATAAGAACATTTAATAGGATAAAATAAAACAAGTGGTTACTTTTGACGAAGAAAAACAAAAAAAGAGATTAGAGAGTCTCCGCGAAAAGGAAGAGGAAGAACTCACACAAATGCTATCTCAAAAATACGGCATCCCTTACGCGAATTTGGAACAGATGCCTGTTGACTTGGATTACTTGAAACTAATCCCCGAAGAAAAAGCCCGCGAAGGAAAAATCGCGGTCTTTCAGGGTGTGGGAAAAAAACTCCAGGTGGGGATAAAAAACCCCGAACTCAGCCTTACACAAAATCTGATTAAGGAACTTGAAAAAGAAGGTTATGAAATCCAGCAATTTTTAGTTTCCACGAACAGTCTTGAAAAAACCTGGGCAAAATACAAAGAAGTGCCCAAATTTGAAGAACTGTCAAAAGGCGCCATAGATATTTCTCCGGAAAGAATAAAAGAATTCCTTTCTCAGACCGATACTCTCCGAAAACTCAAAGAAACCTTCCTTGAAAGAATATCCGAACAAAAAAATCGCCGCATTTCCGACCTTTTGGAAATAATACTCAGCGGCGCGCTAAGCGCGGACGCGTCTGACGTTCACCTGGAAGCGCGCGAAGATAAGGTGGAAATACGCTACCGCTTGGACGGCGTTTTGCACGATATTCTGGAATTCAATCACAAAGCATACCAATTACTGCTTTCAAGAATCAAACTCATTTCAGGAATGAAATTAAACATAAGAGAAAAAGCGCAAGATGGAAGATTCAGTATAAAGACGGAAGACGCGGAAATAGAAGTAAGGGTCTCGGCATTACCCGGGCCTTACGGCGAATCACTTGTTTTAAGAATACTCAACCCAAAAAATATCGCCGTTGCCTTCAAAGATTTAGGCATAAACAAACGATTAGAAGAAATAATAAGAAAAGAAATCAACAAACCAAACGGCATGATTCTCACGACGGGTCCCACCGGCTCCGGTAAAACCACTACGCTATACGCATTTCTAAAAGAGGTGAATTCGCCCGACATTAAAATAATAACTGTTGAAGAACCGATTGAATACCACCTTGAAGGCTTAACCCAAACCCAGACAAACCCCCAAAAGGGCTACGATTTTTCAACCGCCCTTCGTTCCATTCTGCGGCAAGACCCGGATATTATTATGGTGGGTGAAATAAGAGACAAAGAAGCGGCAAACATTGCCCTGAACGCCGCCCTTACCGGCCACCTGGTTTTCTCCAGTCTTCACACCAACGATGCCGCGGGCACCATACCGAGACTGATTGAGCTTGGCGCCAATCCCAACATCATCGCCCCGTCCGTAAATTTTTCCATTGCCCAGCGTCTTACGAGAAAGGTATGTGAAAAATGCAAAAAAGAATACACCCCAAACGAAGAAGAAAAACAAATTATAGAAAAAATAATAAATTCTCTGCCTAACAATACCCCAAAACCGAACACCAAAAACCTTAAATTATTTAAACCGGAGGGTTGCGAAGCATGCAACGGAATTGGATACAAAGGCAGAGTGGGAATCTTCGAAGGAATCCTGATTGATGAAGAAATGGAAAAATTGATACTTAAAAATCCTTCGGAATCAGAGATAAAAGAGACGAGTAAAAAACAGCAAATTATGAATATGGCACAAGACGCCGTAATCAAGGTTGTAGAAGGAACCACAACCTTAGAAGAAGTAAAGAGAGTGGTGGAAATAAATTAAAGTTCCCCCAAATCTCCGGACAATAGGCTTTTAATGTGGGCACTAAAAGCTATGAGATTACCCAAGGATAATCTTCGTCTTCCGCCAAGGCGGGAAACCAAGATGTCCTTAAAGAAACCCCTAAATAAAGTATAAACTTTAATTGTCCGGAGATTTAGGAGAACTTTTTTTATTACTTTATCAGAAAATAAACATTCTGTCAAGTTGTTGTAGGGCCGTACAATAAATATTGACATCCGATAACCATTGTATATACTTTAGATATAGTTCAATAAACTCACTATAAATGAAAACTTTAATCAATATAAAAACCGACAAAAGCGTGAAAGAAAACGCGCAGAAAGTAGCCAAAGATTTAGGCCTTCCCTTAAGCAGTGTTGTAAACGCGTTTCTCAAAGAATTCGTGCGAAGCAGAAGTATAACTTTTTCCGCTATGCCAAAAATGACCCCTTATCTTGAAAGAATTTTAGGGAAAACGGAAAAAGATATAAAAGAAGGAAAAAACATGACCGGACCTTTTAACTCAGCGAGAGAAGCAAACAGATATCTTGATAGTCTATGAAAATTATATTTCAATAGAAGCATCAGTATAACCGGAAATACAAGAATAATTTATAAACTCTTATACGTAGAACCATAGCCATGGCTATAATTCTACGTATAGAAAATCTATTTTATAAAGGGACCGTCAAGACGTGTCAAGACGACAACGGTTGTCGATTTGTGAGAATTTGGGGATATTTAACTGCCCTTTGTTTGCGCTCCACCAACGACCGTCGTCAGTAAAAAACACACAACCAACCATATATCCACGATCGCGGATATATGCGAAGATTTAGAATTTACATTTACAAAGACCTCTTACTTTTGCGGCCGCTTACCTTTTTAGGAATCAAGTGATACAATACCAACATGACAGAAGCAGCAAGAAAACAAGCAAAAGAAGACAAATCCTTAGACTCCACCCTGCGGCCGCAGGGATGGAAAGAATATATAGGCCAGGAAAACATAAAGAAAAACCTGAAAATACTTCTTGAAGCGGCCGAGGAAAGAAAGGAGGCTCCGGAACACTTATTGTTTTACGGCCCGGCTGGGCTTGGAAAAACCACTCTGGCTCATGTCATAGCCAACGAAAGCAAAGCTAATTTGAAAGTAACATCTGGGCCCGCAATAGAAAAAGTAGGAGATTTGGCCTCAATTCTCACAAACCTGGGACCAAAAGACATTCTCTTTATAGACGAAGCGCACCGCCTCAACAAAATGATTGAGGAAGTGCTTTACCCGGCCATGGAATCCCGTTCTCTAAACATTATCATAGGGAAAGGGCCTTCGGCGCGCACAATTCAACTGGAACTGCCGGCCTTCACTTTAATAGCGGCCACCACCAGAATAGCCCTTTTGTCTTCACCGCTAAGATCGCGCTTCTCCGGAGGCACCTTTAAACTGGATTTCTATACCATCGACGAAATAAAACAGATAGTCAAGCGCTCGGCAGACATTTTAAGCATCAAAATAGAAGAAGACGCGCTTCAAAAAATCGCGGAAAGAAGCAGACGCACGCCCCGTGTGGCCAACCGCCTTCTGAAAAGAACCAGAGATTTCGTACAGGTCAAAAAACAAAACTTGATTACATCCGGAATGGCCGAGGAATCGTTAGCCCTGCTGAATATAGACGAGAAGGGCCTTGAAAACGCGGACAGGAACCTTCTCTTAACCATAATAAAGAAATTCGGCGGCGGTCCGGTTGGCCTCCAAACGCTGGCTTCTGCCACCTCCGAAGACATAGCCACCATAGAAGAAGTTTACGAACCTTTTTTAATCCAACTCGGTTTTTTAGAAAGAACCCCGCGCGGCAGACTGGCCACCCCGCGCGCCTACACGCATCTTAGAATTAAACACCCAAGCCAGGATAAATTAATTTAAACCATGTCCGGACACAGCAAATGGGCGAAAATTAAACACCAAAAAACAGCCGGAGACGCCAAAAAAGGCCGGATTTTTTCCAAATTGTCAAAGATGATAACTCTAGCCGCCAAAAAAGGAGAAGACCAAAATATGAACCCGGAATTAAAATACGCCATAAACCAGGCAAAAGCGGAAAATATGCCGTCCAGCAACATTCAAAAGGCGATAAGAAGAGGCGGCGCTAGCTCCAAAGAAGAAAACCTTGAAGAAGTAAGATACGAGGCCTTTGGTCCGGGAGGCGCGGCCATAATCGTTGAAGGAATAACAGACAGCAAAAACCGAACATCCGCCGAAATCAAACAAATTTTCAACAAAAACGACGTTAGGTTGGCCGAACCGGGAGCCGCCGTTTGGGCTTTTGAAAAAAATCCCGAGGGACAATGGCAAACCAAAAACATCATGCCAATATCTCCGGAAGACAAAGAAAAACTCCAAAATCTCATCAACACACTTGAGGAGCACGAAGATATAAATAAAGTCTTCACAAATGCGGAATGAAAAAACAACAATACTGGGAATTGACCCGGGCTACGGCCGTTTGGGTTACGCCATCTTAAAAAAAACTCCGAAAAAAGAAGAACTGCTTGAATATTCCTGTATTGAAAACCCCGCCGGTAGAAAGTATCACGAGAAAATATCAACGATAACGCAAAAAATCGAAGAAATCATTAAAAAATTCAGGCCGTCCGTATTAGCCATTGAAAAGATATACTTTAACAAAAACCAAAAAACAGCGCTTCAAGTAGCCGAGGTAAAAGGAATCATCATTCATTTAGCCCTCAAAAACAAAATGAAAATAATAGAGTACACGCCGCTTCAGGTTAAAATCGCCACTTGCGGATACGGAAAAGCCAGTAAAAACCAGATGATAAAGATGGTTAATTTGCTCACGGACCTCAAAAAAACCCCGAAACACGATGATACCTACGATGCCATTGCTTTGTGTCTCACATGCGCGGCCAGAAACGAACATCTTTGGACAAAATACTCAATCTGATGGATTATTTCGCCGGGTCTTTACAAAAACATTCGTTTCTGCTAAATATTAAGGAATCCGCCAAAATCTTAGTATTTGCCGAATTTTGGCGGTAAAACGAAGGTCGGCATTATTATAGATAGATTAGAATTAAAGATTTTTATATTATGGACGAAGAAAAAGAAACAAATCTGGAAGAGGAAGAAAAAGAAGAAGAAAAAGAAGAAGAAACCTCTTCTGACGACGCTGAAACCACCGAAGGTGACACCGAGGATGACACCGAGGAGGAAGAAAGCGATAAGTAATTAAAAAACACCCCCCGACATCACGTCGGGGGGTGTTTTTCTAAAATTATATCTCTATTTTAACAAATTTTTTCTTTCCAATCCGGACAACACCGGGTTTTTCTATTTTATAATGGACATCATCTACAATTTCGCCTTCGAAATCAATTGCCCCTTCCTTTACCAACCTCCTAAACTCCGAGGATGAAACCACATAGCCGGCCGAAATTAAATCTTCTCTCAACTCTTTCCCCTTGGCGGTTTCAATACTCGCGTCAATTTCGGTTGTTTTTCCCTGCTGAAAAGTTTTTTCAAAATAAGCCCGGGCCTTAGTTGCCTTGTCTTCACCGTGATATATTTTAACAATTTCAAAAGCAAGCTGCTTTTTAACTTCCATGGGGTTGACTTCGTTTTTTTTAATACTTTCCTCAATTTTCTTAATCTCATCCATGGAAACATCCGTAGCCAAAACAAAATATCCGGGAATTAACTCGTCTTTCAAAGACATCACCTTGCCAAACATGTCATTGGGTTCATCAAGCATATTTATTACATTTCTGTAAGTGGTGGACATTTTTCTAGCGTCAAGACCAACCATCATATCCAAAATCATAACATCCTGAGGTTTTTGGCCGTAAAACTCTTGAATTTTCCTTCCTGCCAACAAATTAAAAAGTTGGTCCGTACCTCCTATCTCCACATCCGCCTCCACGGCAACGGAATCATAACCCTGCATAAGAGGGTAGAAAAATTCATGGAAACCTATTGTTTTACCGGATTCAAACCTCTCTTTAAAATTTCTCCTTTCAACCAACTGATGAATTGTGAAAAGCGAAGCCAGGCGTAAAAGTTCTTCAAATTTTATTTTGGAAAGCCACTCACTATTGTATCTGAACTCAACCTTATCTAAATCAAGTATTTTTCCAATCTGTTCTTCGTAATCCTTCATGTTTTCTTCTAACTGTTCCCTTGTTAATTGAGGACGCTGTGATTCTTTGTCCGAAGCATCTCCCACAAGACCGGTAAAATCTCCCGTAATCAAAACAACCCGGTGGCCCAAATCTTGAAATTCCTTAAGTTTTCTAAGGGCAACAGCCCTGCCGATATGAAGACGCGGACCGGTCGGGTCTATCCCCAGTTTTATTCTGAGTTTTTCTCCTTTTTTAATCCGTTCTTCCAAATGCTTTTTTTCAATAATTTCCGCTACGTTTCTTGAAAGCAGTTTTTCTATTTTGTCTTTTTCGGCCATGACTACAATTTAACAAAAAACGTTGAATAAAACAACTTTTTGAGGTAAGGTCAAATTATATCTTCACTTTGCTTGATATAATTGAAACATGGGCTTTATAAAAAAATTTATAATCTTCTGTATTTTAGTCCTTCTTGCAGGAGGGGCCGGTTTATTTTTATGGATAAGTTCAATCCCGATTCCGGATTTTCAATCCTTTGACGAAAGGCGTGTAATTCAATCTACTAAAATTTACGACCGAACAGGAAAAATCCTTCTCTACGACGTTCACAAGAACGTAAAAAGAAACGTCATCCCGTATGAAGAAATACCGCGCCAGATAAAAAATGCCACTGTGGCCATAGAAGACGAAAACTTCTACCAGCACGGCGGTATAAGTATTCCGAGTGTCATTCGCGCGTTTTTTGTTAATCTAGGCGCTGGTGAGATAGAGCAAGGAGGCTCAACCATCACTCAACAACTGGTAAAAAACTCTCTCCTTACTTCGGAAAAAAAGATAACCCGTAAAATAAAAGAATTGTTTCTCGCGCTGAAGATAGAAAAAAGTTTCTCCAAAGAAGAAATCCTGACTTTTTACCTTAACGAAATACCGTACGGAGGCAGTAATTACGGCATAGAGGCCGCCAGCCAGTCTTTTTTCGGCAAAAACACCAAAGACTTAACCCTAGCGGAATCGGCCTATTTGGCGGCGCTTCCCCAAGCCCCAACTTTTTACTCGCCTTACGGCAACCATAGAGAAGAACTTGACAAAAGAAAAAATTTAGTGCTCGGCCAGATGCTCAAACTCGGTTTTATTGAGGAAAACGAGTACGAACAGGCAAAAAACGAAAAAGCTACCTTTCTTAGCCAATCAGAAAAAGGAATCAGAGCTCCCCATTTCGTGCTCTATATAAAAAATTATCTGGAAAATAAATACGGAAAAGAGGCCGTGGAACAAGGCGGTTTAAAAGTCACAACCACCATAGACATAGAACTCCAAGAAGAAGCCGAAAAAATGGTAAAAGATTATATTGATGAAATAGAACAGAAATTCAACGCTTACAACGCAAGTATGACGGGTATTGACCCGAAAACAGGACAAATTTTGGTAATGGTCGGCTCAAGAGACTGGCACGCGGAATCTTTACCTGAAGGGTGCGCTCCAGGCTCTGACTGTAAATTTGAACCGCAATTAAACGCGGGGACTTACGACAAGGGAAGACAGCCGGGTTCTTCTTTTAAACCTTTTGTTTACGCCACGGCGTTAGAAAAAGGATACACGGCAGAAACAGTCGTCTTTGATTTAAAAACAGAGTTCAACAGTTCGTGTAATCCGGACGGCACGCCCAAACCGGGCACAAAAGAAGATGAGTGCTATATGCCGGAGAACTATGACGGTATCTTCCGAGGCCATGTCACCTTCAGAGACGCGCTTGCTCAATCAATAAATATTCCGGCCGTTAAAGTTCTCTATCTTGCCGGCCTGAACAACTCTTTAAATACCGCGAGAAATATGGGTATTTCCACGCTTAGCGATGCCTCAAGATACGGCCTTACTTTAGTATTGGGTGGGGGAGAGGTAACGCTCCTGGAAATGACCGGAGCCTATTCTGTTTTTGCCAATGAAGGAATAAAAAATCCTCTAACAGGAATTCTCAAAATAGAAGACGGGAACGGAAAAATACTTGAAGAGTTTAAAAAACAGGAACAGGAAGTTTTAAGTAAAGATATTTCTCAAACAATAACAAACATCCTTTCGGACAATGACGCCCGAAGTCCGGCATTCGGCGAACAATCCTGGTTATATTTTCCGGAAAGAGAGGTGGCTGTAAAAACCGGGACGACGAACAATTACAGAGACGCTTGGGTAATCGGTTATACCCCAAATTTCACGCTTGGTCTTTGGATAGGAAACAACGACAACTCCGAAATGGAAAAAAGAGTGGCCGGTTTTATAGCCGCGCCCCTATGGAACAGTTTTTTTAAAAAAGTCTTTGAAAAAATTCCAAAAGAAGATTTTGCTAAAGAAAACATAATTAAACCGACAAACGATATGAAACCCGTACTTCGCGGATATTGGCAAGGCAGTATAACCTATTATGTGGATAAAATCAGCGAAAAACTCATGACACAATTTACACCGATTGAACTAAGAGAGGAAAAATTTTTAACACAAGCCCATTCCATACTTTATTGGTTGAATAAAGACGAGCCAAATGGCGAGAGACCGGCACACCCGGAAGAAGATTCTCAATTTGCATTATGGGAAAAACCGGTCAGAGATTGGGCTCAAAATCAAAATATTATTGAACAAACAGAAGAAGATATGCCAAAAGAATACGATGACATACACAAACCGGAATACGCCCCGCAAATCCAGATAATATCTCCCCAGCCCAAAACGACCTTATCCCCAAACGAAAAAATCACTCTCACAATATCAGACCAAAGTCATTTTTTACTGGACTACATAGACGTTTATTTAAATGACACATATCTGGGACACCTAAGAGCGCCTCTTATACAAACGGTTTTCAACCTGGACGGATTGCCAACAACAAAAGAATCAATCTTAAAATTGATAGTTTACGATAAAGTAAAAAACAAAAGCGAGTACAATATTCCGCTAATTTTCCGATAAAAACTAAAGGTTCTTCATCGGCATTACCAAATACCTAAAAGAATTATCATCAAATCCTGTCACAATAAGCGCTTTTCCATCTCCGGCGAATTTTAATGAAATACTATCGGAGTTAATTGAAGTCAAACAGTCAGACAAATACCTATAATTAAAAACAATACTCAAATCATCCCCATCCATTTTTGATGGGATTTTAACGACATGCTCACCCAAATCCGGATTATTCGTCTGAAATTCTATAAAATTCTCGCCTGAATAAATTTTAATCTTCATTTCATTCAATTTTCCACAAAACATCATGGCGGTTTTTAACGCGTCGGAAAACCTCCTCTTTTCAATATTTACCGTATTCGTAAACCCGGAGGGAATAATTTCTTTATAATTAGGAAAACTTCCATCTACCAATCTAGAAACGAATTTTATATTTTTTGACTCTAAAACGATGTTATTTTCGTGTGGTTTTATTTTCAAATCTCCTTCCTGATTCTCAAAAACTCTTATACATTCCACCACTACCTTGTGGGGAAGCAAAAAACTCACAAAATCAGAGAAAGAATAAGGGAGAGTTTTTTCCGCCAAACGAAAAGAATCTGTTGACACGAAAGTGAGAGGATTCTTTTTCAAAGAAGAAACAAAAACACTGTTTATTTCCGGTTTCATTTCGGATAATGAAGTGGAATAATAAACCGATTTCAAACCCAAAACAAAATCGCTTACAGAAACAGTGAAAGATTTATTTTCTTTTATTTTTGGTAAATCGGGAAAGTCCGAAACCGGATAACCTTTTAGGGTGGTGGAACTATTCGGTGTCGCGACGATAAGATTATTGTTTACGCCAATGAACTCAATCTTTTCATTAGTGGAAAGAGAAGATATAAAACCCGAAAAGAGTTTAGATGGTATGGCCACTTTCCCCTCTTTTTTAATCTGAGCCGGTATGGAAACACTTAACGCTATTTCCAAATTAGTACTTGTAAAAATCAATTTGTTTTTGGAGGCAGAAATTAAAACAGCGTTAAGTATGGGTAAGGTTGGGTTATTTCCGGATATTTTTTCACATAACAACGCGGCTTGCTGAAGAAATTTCTTTTCACATATTCCTTTCATAATAATATTATTATTTTAATTATTTATTATTTTTATTATTAGTCCTGTGGATTTTGTTAATAACAGAAAATAAGTTGAAAAATAAACGTTTTAAATTCGGAAAAAAATTAATAAACCGTTGATAACTATGTGGAAAAAGACGGGAATAAATGTTAACAAAATTTATTGACTGCCGTAAAGTATATTTCTTATTGCTTTGATGTCGTTTTCTATTTGAGAATCACTTTTCATATTTTTATTTATCTTTTCATAAGCGTAAATAATAGTTGTATGATCTCTACCGCTGAATCTTTGTCCTATGTAAGGATATGAAGCGTTGAAGTCTTCTCTTAGAAGAAACATTGCGATTTGCCTTGGTAAGACATCCTCTTTTTTACGCGATTTTTTGAACAGTTTTTGTTCGTTTGTTTCGTAAAAATCCGCGACGGTTTTTACTATTTTATTAAAAGTTATTTTTTTCTTAGGAAGAAATTTTTTTTCAAAAATATCTTGAGTTTCCTTGAAGGATAATGTCTTTCCAAGCAATTTAAACTGAGCCGATAAAAAATTTAATGCGCCCTCCAGTTCTCTTATATTGCTCTTCACCATGGAGGCTATATATTCTATGGTTTCATTGGGTAAATCAACATTTTTCGTTTGGGCTTTGTTTTTCAAAATAGCCACCCTTGATTCGTATTCCGGTTCCGAAATATCCGCCATCATTCCTCCTTCAAACCTTGATTTCAGGCGTTCTTCGAGGTCCGGAATTGATCTTGGCGGACGATCCGATGAAAAGATGATTTGTTTGTTGTCTTCGTAAAGAGTGTTAAAAATATGAAAAAATTCTTCTCTGGTTTTTGTCTTTCCCGCCAGGAATTGCACGTCGTCCATCATCAAAAAATCGCACTTTTTGAAAGATTCTTTGAATGTGTGGGTTGTGTTATTTCTTATAGACTCTACAATACCGTTGGCAAATTTTTCGGAAGTAATGTATTTTATTTTAAAATTAGGATTGTTTTTTTTCATGGCATTACCGGCGGCTTGAAGGAGATGGGTTTTTCCCAATCCAACTCCCCCGTATATGAAGAGGGGGTTGTATAAAGTACCCGGATTTTTCGTAACGGCCACGGCTGCCGCGTGGGCTAATTCATTAAAAGCCCCAACTACAAAATTATCAAAGTCGTAGCGGGGATTTAATGATTCTTTTGTCTGATTTATTTCGTTAAATTCAAGCTGCGCGTCATCGCTCGAGTTGTTCAAAGAATAGTAACGTTGGCTCTTTTTTAGCGGTATGGGGTTAATTTTATCACATATTGTATACTCAATATCTTTTATCAAGGGATCTGTTTTTCTCAGCGCTCCGAGAATGAATTTATTGTATTTGTTCTTGAGCCATTCTTTTGTAAAACTGTTCGGTACATTTATAAAAACAATTCCGTTTTTTTCGTCTCTTACGCTGGTATTTTGAAACCAGGTGGAGAAGTTTGCTTTGGAAACCACGCATTCCAGTTCACCCAATACCTTTCTCCATATTTTTTCTTTTCTTATCTCCTCCATGTTTTACATTATACACTATGAATAAGTATGGCGTAAAACGTGAATTTGTGGGTGAATGTTAATAAAGTGTGCATAACATGTGAATAATGCGGGTTTTTGATTTTTTATTTGCTTTTAGGGGGTTATATTGTAATATAGTAGTATGTCAGTAACATATAAACCTAAAAAAAAGAAAAGGAAAAAAACTCACGGTTTTTTAAAGCGGTCAAGGACGGCATCCGGTAAAAAAATTATCAAAAAGAGAAGAAGAAAAGGCCGAAAAAAATTGGCCGTTTAATTTTATTTTTCAAAATGTTACCTTCCCAAAACCGTTTCAGAAAGACAGAGTTTGATTCTTTTAAAAAAAGCAGAAAAAGAACATTTTCTTCGGCCAATTTTAATCTTTCTTTAGCCGGAAGTTTTAATTCAATTCGTTTCGCGATAGTTGTTTCTTCTTCTGTTGCGAAGAAAGCGGTGGAAAGAAATAAATTAAAAAGAAGAATACGTTCGGTAGTGTCTGATAATATTGAAAAAATAAAAAATGGGTTTGTGGTGGTGATTTATGCCAAGGAAGGAGCGGGTGATTTAACTTTTCAGGATATAAAAAAACAAATTAACAGTCTTTTTAAAAAATCAAATATTTTAAAAAATAATGATTAGCGCGATTTTTCACACGGTTTTGTATAAACCTCTTTATAACGGGCTCCTTTTTTTGACGGATGTTCTTCCTTTTAATGATGTGGGTTTTGCCATTATTCTTTTGACGCTCGTGGTGCGTTTTATTATTTTTCCCTTGAGCCATCGTTCCATTGTCACCCAGAAGAAGATGAAAGAGATTGAGCCCGAGATTTCCAAGGTTAAAAAGAAAATTAAAGATAAACAGCAGCAGGCGCAAGAAATTATGCGATTGTATCGCGAGCACGGCATCAGTCCCTTCTCCGGTTTTTTGATGATTTTAGTTCAACTCCCTATATTTATCGCCCTTTTTATGCTGTTAAGGCAGGGCGTGCTGATTGAAGAAGGCCTATTTTATTCTTTTGTTGATATTCCGGAAAAAATAAATTTTATTTTTTTGGGGCTTATAGATTTATCAAAAGCCAGTTATGTTTTGTCCGCCCTGGCCGCGGCTTCCCAGTTTTTTCAAATGAAGCTGACAATCCCAAAAATAAAAAAAACAGAGTCAAAAGAGAGATCTTTTAAAAACGAACTCCAAAAAAGCATGAGCGTTCAGATGAAATATGTTATGCCTGTTTTTATTTTTTTTATAGCCCAGCGTTTTTCTTCCGGTATGGCTTTATATTGGACAACCTCTAATGTTTTTGCTATAGTGCACGAGATGGTTGTGGCCAGAAAGGCCAAAAAACTTAAAGAAAAAAATGATGGAAACGGAAGAAAAAAAGACAAAAATTAAAAAAATAATTGAGGAGATTCTTGAAAAACTTACGCTTGACGCCAGGGTGGAGGTTTTGGAAGCGGCGGAGGGGCTCAGGTTTATTTTAAAAACTCCCGAAGGGGAATTGTTTATCGGAGAAAATGGAAAGAATCTTATTTCTTTGAATCATTTGGTAAAAAGAATTTTTTGCAGAGACGAGGATGTGACAAAAGAAGATTTAAATTTTTTTTTGGATGTCAATGATTATCAGGAGAAAAAAATAGAGGAATTGAAAAATCTGGCAAGACTTAACGCGCAAAGGGTAAGATATTTTAAAAAAGAGATTGCGTTAAGAGCGATGAATTCTTTTGAAAGGAGGGTTATTCATAGCAGTCTGGCGGATTATCCGGACATAATCACTTCAAGTGAAGGGAAAGAGCCCGAGCGCCAGGTGGTAATTCGGCCGTATCTGTAGTTAGCACTAGCCACTAGTCATTAGATATTTGAAGGCTCCAGAGTGTGGAGTCTTTTTTGTTTGTAAAAAAGAGATAGTTTTCGTTCTTGTCGGTGAAAAGATTTGTTATGTCAAAATCGCTTTTATAAAAAATAATTTTTGCTATTCCGGTATTCACGTTTATTTGCCAAAGATTATCCGAGAAGGAGATTAACCCTTGATACCATTCATCCGGATATTTCGCGGACGGCATTGAGATTGGTACGGCGCAGTAGATTTTATTTTCATCCGTTTTACTGAATACGCATTTTTCAGGCAGCGTCGTTATTCCCAAACTGGCCGCGGTTTGGTTTTTTGTGTCATAGATTTTTGTGTTTATGGATTTGTTTCGGCTTTCACTGTAAATAATTCTGTCGTTTGTGGGGGAGTAAAGCGCGGTAAGGCCTTTTATCTCTCCGAGAATTTTAGTAAAGCTCTTGTACCGCGGGTCTATTTTGTAAAGATAACCTTGCGCGCTGGCCGACGGTTTGGTGAGAAGTGTAATGGTGTTTGTTTGCGGCCAGTCAATTATAAATTCGGAGAACGCGGAAGAGAAAACTTCATTTATGTTTTTGTTTTCAAAAGTGGAAATGATTCCCGCGCCGTATTCTCCATTCATGAGGTAGAATAGTTTGTTGTTTTCTGACGGTGATGCGGCCGCGTCCGTTGTGGAAGACGGAAGAAACACTCCCTCTGTTGATGTGGCCATAAAAGAACCCAAAAACGTCCGCGCTGTTTCTGTTTCGGAATCAAAATATTTCAGAATCGCCCTTGCCGCGTCTTTTGACCAGTCAACCGAATAAATCCCCGGAATGGTGGTGATGGTCAGCTGTTTTTTGTTTTGCCCGTTAGCGCCTATTTCATAAACATGGCCGGTTGATTTCTCAATGTATCGTATTTTTTCGGTTTCAGGTTCAAAAACGGCTCCGGAAACGGCAAAATCGGTGAGTTGAATCAGCGCGCTTGATAGTTCTCCTTCTATGAGGCCGCCGTATTCTATTATTGTCGGTTCCCCGGTTTCTCCGCCTGTCGCTGGAAAGACCATTTCTTCACCGATTGGAAATGATGGCGCCTGCCCTTCTTCGGCAGCCGGCGTTTCTTCGTCCGAACGCAGAATCAGAAAAAGCCCCAGACCCAGTATGATAAGTCCGCTGATTATCGCTATTATGATTGTCGTTTGTTTGGTCATGGATTATTAGAATTCTCCGCCTGCTCCACCACCGCCGGATGATCCTCCTTCGAAATCAATTAAGGCACAACAGATATCTGGTGAGTGACAGTCGGTACAATTAGAGTTATCTGTTTTTTTTCTACCTTTGGGACATTCGGGTGTGACGAAGAACCAATGGACGCATTTATATTGTGGCGGTGGCGGTGGCGGCGGTATAGGTTCTATTTTCACCTCCGGTATGGGCAATTTCATACTAACCAAGTCCGGATTGATGGTCCAAAGGATAAAAACAGAGCTGATTACTATTATTAGCCCGATTATCGCGTTCCATATCATATCTTTCGCCTTTGTTATTGTGCTGGTGCTGCCGGCGGCGGCTACATACATAAATCCGCCTATTGTAATCATGATTACCCCTAAAAGCGCCGCCGCTACTATTGAAAATCGAAATATTTTAGTGGCGAGAGAGGAAAAACTGGTAGAGGTTGCCGCTGGTTTAGGGTCGTCGCAGATTTTTTTCAGTTCTATAGGGCCATTGGCAGATACTCTCTGTGTTAAAAAGACAGAGCAAGACAAAAATAAGAGTATGGCCGCGCTAAGTAATGGTATAAATATTATTTTTTTGTTTTTAAAAATTCGCGCCATAATTGATTCTTATTTCTTTTTCTTTACCAAGAGCCTGATATATGTTTTCAGGATTTGTTATTTTAACGCCGATTACACTGCTGCCAATTTCCAGGCCGGGTATTTTCAGGTTGATGGTGTTGCGGTTTCCCGCCTCGGCCAGGTTCGCGTTGTTCATTTTCCATGAATAATTTAGGAGTGGCGCGGCGCCTTTGTACGAGAAAAAATACGGTTCGGCTTTGATGGCGATGTTTTCTTCTGTCAGGCGTAAATTATCTTTGAGTGCTTGGTTAAACAACGCGCCCAGAAGGGGGTGCTGTTTGTAAAAAAGTATTTTTGCGGAGCCGTCGTTGGCGGATAAAATAATTCCTTTTTCTGTGATAAGTTTTTTTTCAGCGTCACAGATTTTTACGGTTATGGTTGTGTTTTCGTATCTTCTGAGAGTGGTGATGAAATAATTTTTTCCAACACCCGAAGCCCTAAAATCCTTTTCAAAATTCAGGAACCAGTCGAAATCAAGATTTTGCGAAGCATAAGGGGATCGGTTGACAGCGACTATTTTTACTTCGGATTCGATTCCGGCCAGCGCTTTTCCTTGGTACCAATGGGGAACATAAGTTTTCGCCTGCCACAGAAGGTCAAAATTGTCATCCGCGCCTTTTGCCTGATGAGACAACGCAAGCGCAAAAAGTAAAACAATAAGTGATATTTTTGCTATGTTATATATTACAAGTTTCATGCTTCATGCTTTATGTTTTATATTTAAATTATATCAGGAAGTTTCTTTGACCGCTATTCTAATTACGGTGGCCGCGGTATTGACGGGCAGAATGCTGAATATGAAATCAACCATACTTCCCCCAAGTATTACTACGGCGTTTTTTCCCATTTTTTTATGTCCAAAATACAGAAATAAAATCCCGCCGAAAATTAAATTGAAAATAACGCTTATAAAGGGAATTAAGGCCAATAAATCAAAAAATAACGCCGCTCCTAAAATAAGCCAGTGTTTTGCTAATTTTTTACTGAAAGACAATGACGCTTTTGCTTTGGCAACACGGCTTTTGCTCTTGGCAGGAGTTTCTAAATTTTTTCTGGTTTGTTCCGAATTTCTCTGTGTTTCCAGTTCAAGCAGCCGCGCGTTTTCTATTGTTGTTGCTTCATCCATGCATTTCTTCTTTCGCTTTTTTAATTGCCAAAAGCTGTTCCGGGTCGGAAGTGATTATTTGGTCTTCCGTGTAAGAGGCGATTATTTTTATTGCCACATGTTTTAATCCGGCAAAAAAGATTCCTTCGCCCACATCCGATTCCAGAAGCAGGAATTTTTCTTCTTCGGTTAGTTTGAATGTTTCCTGAATAAGGTCGATTGCCGTCGGCGATTGTTTGAGAAGCAGCTGGATCGCGGAGTTGGTGATAATCGGACTGCCGTACGGAGATGCTAAAAAGTCGCCTACATCCTGCGTGATTGTGCAGACTCCCAGATAATATTTTCTCGCGCGTTTTGCGATGTGCGTAAGGAAGGAAGCGCCATCATCGGATTTCATCATCCACCAAGCCTCGTCTATAATCAGCAGCCTTTTTTTGAGCTGGCGTCGGACCGCGTTCCAGACAAAATTAATAATAAGATACATTGCCACGGGCCGCAGTTCGTCTTCCATATCTCGCACTGAAAAACTTATGAATTTGCTGTTTATATCCACGTTTGTCGGTTGGTTGATAAAGCCGGCCCATGTTCCTTGGGTGTATTTTTTTAGTTTCTGGGCCATTATTTCTCCGCCTTCCATTCCCGCAAGCACAAGTTCCAAATCGGAAAGAATCGGGGGAGTCGCGCCGGTGAAATCGGAGTCGGGCGTGATATCTCTTGAGGCGTACGTTTCCGTGACGGCGTGGTCTAAAATTGAATCTTCTTCGGGAGTTAAACCT
>Ga0210057_1003327_pt1 | contig 22265 bp, 18 predicted proteins | sample CryGeyCG2114_010_2_FD_183968 | JGI IMG/M metagenome (GOLD analysis project Ga0210057, IMG submission 183968) | Groundwater microbial communities from aquifer - Crystal Geyser CG10_big_fil_rev_8/21/14_0.10 (SPAdes) (version 2) | ecosystem: Environmental > Aquatic > Deep subsurface > Groundwater ...
TCTCCTTTCTATCAGGGTGCGTTTATCCACTATAACGGTTCAGCGAATGTTCTTAATATCGGAGTACACGAAACAACTTCCGCTTTGCAGTCAGACGATATTAATGCGATAAGTATTCAAAGAAGCACGGGCAACGTCGGCATCGGCACAACGACTCCAAATCGTGTATTTTTCGTAGATGGTGATGCGGGAGGCACGGGAGCATGGAATAATGATTCTCATTCATCATATAAAGAGAATTTTGAAGATATAATGGTTATAGATGGTATTTTGCAATTAAATATTAAAGAATGGCAATTTAAAGAAGAAATACTTTCCGAAGATACAAACAGGCATATTTCTCCTTTTTCAGAAGATTTTAGAAATCAATTTGGGCTAGGAGATTCAGATTATCATATTCAAGCTTTAGATGTAGCAGGAGTATCTTTAAAGGGAGTACAAGAAATAGTTCAAAGAATCAACCTAACCAACGCTCCAACTACCACTCCATCAATGACTATTACCCAAGATGGTCATATTGGTATAGCGACAACTACTCCAACTAACATATTAACCATAGCTCAAGGCAAAGGAAACGCTATTGCCGATGGCTGGGATGTTTATTCATCAGAAGAATACAAAACAGAAATAACTTATCTAGAAGAACAAGATTACAAAGAGATATTAAAAGAAATAGAAGAACTTGATACAGCTACATATATTTGGAAAGAATCCGCCTCATTGGCGGACAAGTCTAATTCTTCGGCAGACAAGCAAAAAAAGAATTTTGGAGTAATAGCAGAAGAAGCTCCTGAAAGAGTTTTATCTAAAAATGGCAAGTCGGTTTCTCTGTATGATTATACAACCTTTGCTATTGCTGGCGTAAAAGCTGTTAAAAATGAAATGGATAAAATGAAAGAATTACTTGGAATTATTGAAAATGAAGATGGAAGTTTAAGTATAATAGAATCTGCCTCATCGGCAGACGGGCAAGAAACAACTTCATCTCTGTCAAGATTAACTTTAGATGAAGAGGGCTATGCAGTGATAGATAAATTAAAAGTTAAAGATTTAGAAATTATTCAAGGAGGACAAATTACATTACCACAAGGTCAAGATGAAATTTCTGGAGTTGGAAAAGTTCCAATTAATTCTGATTTTGCTGTTGTAGAGAATAATAGAGTAGCGACTAGTTCCAAAATTTTCATTACATTTAATTCTGATCTAAAAGGAAAATCATGGTGGGTTTGCGAAAAGAAAGAAGCTGAATTATTTAGAATTTGTTTAAGTGGAACAGCTGATAGAGAACTTGATTTTGATTATTGGATTATTCAATCCGCCTCTTCGGCGGACACGTCCTTCGACGGAGCTCAGGACGAGCCAGTTGATGAGTCCTTCGACGAAGCTCAGGACGAGCCAGTGGAAGAGTCCTTCGACGAAGCTCAGGACGAGCCAGTGGAAGAGTCCTTCGACGAAGCTCAGGACGAGCCAGTGGAAGAGTCCTTCGACGAAGCTCAGGACGAGCCAGTGGAAGAGTCCTTCGACGGAGCTCAGGACGAGCCTGTTGTAGAAGAAAATTCTACTAGCACAGATGAAGTTTTGTAGTTTTTCATATCTCGAATATTTTTTTACAGTTAATCTAAATTTATTAGTAAAAGAAAAAAAATTAGTTTTTTCAATTGATAAAGCCAAATTTACTGTTCTGCTATTGCATTCTATTTAATTTTGTGGTTAAATATACGAGATATTTAAAGAAATAAATTAAGGAGATGAAAATAGCTTAAATTTAAATAAAAATGGGATATCAGGATTATAGAAAATATAGAGTGCGAACTCCAGTAAAAAGTTTTCGCGATTTGGAAGTATATCAAGCAACAACAAATTTATCAGCTGAAATTTTTAATTTAAAAATTCCGACTAAGTATAAAAGAAATAAGGATACTATAGAAGAGGTAAATAAATTAAGAAATATTTCCAGAGAAATTCCGCGTTTGATCGTAGAAAGCTACAGCGATAAATTTACAGATCTAAATTTAGCCGGGCAAAAACTTGAAAAAGCCGCTATGATTGTAAATATGGCAGTGGCTAAAATAGATTTTTTAAACGCAGTTGTGAAAGATGAAATTTTGAATAAAGATTTAACCGCTATGTTGAATAAATATCAACGAAGTAAAATAAAAATAATTAACTTAAAGAGGGCCTGGGATCGCGTTTTTGGAAATAAAAGATAATTTTATGAAGCAGGATAATTTAAGAGTTATTAGCGCTAAGGATTTAGGAAAATTAAATATGCCAGATTTTTGTCCTCGTTGTTTTTGGCTAGAAAGACATTTAGGAAAATCCCCATCAGTTTTTCCTGGTATTTTCAGCACTTTAGACGCAATAACCAAAAGAAGCGCTCATCGTTCTTTTGAACAAAGAAACCAAGCTCCTGATTGGTTGGGAATGCCAGAATTAATTGATGTAGTTGATGGAGATATTTGTTTTAAATTGCCAATGAAACAAGGAGATTGGATTTTAGTTGGCAAACCAGATGACATTTTTAAAGTTAAAGACAATTCTTACTACATGATTGATTATAAAACGGCTAAATTTACAGGAAGACAAGACGAATTATTGCCAATTTATCAAGTTCAATTGAATGCCTATGCTTATTTAGCCGAACAATATGGATTTAAACCAATCAGTAAATTATTTTTAGTTTATTGTCAGCCAAATGAAAATATTAAAAATGATATTGATTTTGAATTAGGATTTGAAACTTTTGTTCTAGAATTAGAAATAGATAAAGATTTACTTCCAAATTTATTAGAAGAAGCTCGGCAGATTGTAGACCAAAAAGAATTGCCTCAAGCTCATCCTAAATGCAAAGGAATTTGCCAATGGACAGAAAAAGCAATTCCTACTTTCAATTAAATTTATAAAATGGGACAGAAAAAGATACCTCAAGCTAAAGTTAAACAAATTAAACAATGTCCCTATTGTCACGGAACCAAATTTGTTAAAGCTGGATTTCGTATTAAAAAATATGAAAAAGTCCAGCTTTTTTATTGCAAACATTGCAAAAAGAAATTTACTCCTTTAGTAACTCAGGGTAAAACTTATCCTGTAGCGATAATTTTAAGAAGTTTAATTATGCGTAATCGGTTTCATTCTCCAGAAATGATTATTGATAAGATTTATAAACAATACGGTCTAAAAGCAAGTCCTGAAACAATTAATTCCTGGCTAAAAGAATACAGGCATTATACTCCCTTTTGCAGAATGTGGGATTATTTAGCTCTCAAGTTAAATAAAGGAGAGATAAATCATAAAGAGGTAATTAATGAACAAAAACTTTTTCATAAACAAATTTACGATTTTAAATATCATCGCGGCAAAACCGCTTTAATTTTAGAAGATGATTATCGGAATTATAAGTTGAAAAAAATCAGAGATTTTTTAGAATTAACTATTGCTGAATGTCCGCATCAAATTTTTAAACAAAGCGAGATTCGTTCTTCAGAATTTAAAAATATATTTAATTTGGATCAAGTTAAGATTGTTAGAAAAGAAAACTTAGCCAGTCAAATGGCTAAGTTTGTTATGCAAGCTGTGGCTAATAATAAATTAAGGCATGAACGCTTACAGGAATTTATGTTGTTTTGCGATTCTTGCACTGTGGCGGTAGAGACCCCTGTTTTATTAGATAATGAAGATGTAACTCATTTTAAAAATATGCTTAATTTTAATGTTCCTCTTTCTTTAAAACAAGATCAAGTAATTACTGGGCATATAGATTTTATTCAAATTCGCAACGGAACAATTCATATTCTTGATTTTAAACCAAGCGCTGCTAAGTATAAGCCGATTGAACAATTAACTATTTACGCCTTAGCTTTATCTCGCTTAACTTCTTTGCGTTTGTATAATTTTAAATGCGCTTGGTTTGATGAAGACGATTATTTTGAATTCTTTCCTTTGCATGTGGTTTATAAAAAGAAAAAGAGAGAGAGGAAGAAATAATTTTATGGCTTTATATAAAGCAAACAAAAAAACATTTAAGACAAGAAGATATTCAGAAGCGAGAAATCATGTTTTAACTATTTTCAATCAAATTAAAAAAAGAACTAAAAGAAAACCGTATATTCGTTCATCTTATTTCAAAAAACAAAAAATATTTTTTGATTACTTTTGGCCTCATTTATTTCAAAAAAATCCTCGAGAGAGGACAAAAAGATTAAAATATTTTGAAGCTTCTATAGAATTAATTAAAAATTCTAAAGATCATCCTTTTTCTAAACAAAATCCCAATAATCAATCTGAAATTTTCCATAGATTTGAAGGATTGACTAAAAATAAAGAAAAGTTTTGTGTTCAGATAAAGGAAGATAAACGAAGCGGTAAAAAATATTTTATCTCTTGTTTCCCCTTAAAAGAGAAATAACTAATAATTGTAAATTATTATAAATTAAAAAAATCTTCTGCCGATGATGTGGAGTGTTATAAACTCCTGGCTGAAGATTTATTAAAAGCATAACAAATTAAAATGTTTTGTCAAGTGCGTTTTGTGGATAATAAATGTGACTTATCATAAACAAGAATGATAAACGCTTCTTAAATTAATCAAATATCAGATTCAAAATTAATTTGTTGCTTTTAATTCCAATTTATCAATCTGTTTTTGCATACGATCATGGGCTAATTTATCCATTTTAGATTCGGTTTCAATCGTATCAAATTTTTTGGCTAGTCCGTCAACTGCATTTAGAACTTTGTTTATCTCTTTACTAAGATCTTGTTTAGTCACAAATTCTTTTAAATCCTCTTTTGTGGCTAATTGATTAAATTGTTTTGGCGTCATCATCATATTAATATTATTTTATAATGTTGAAAAAATTATGTCAAATGTGATTTATAGAGATGATGAAAATTATCCCAAGTTATTAAAGGAAATAGGCAAACAAGCGCCGAAGCAGTTGTATTATAAGGTTTATGGAAGCTCGCATTCAGATATTTTTAATAACTGTCTTGGCGTAGTAGGAAGCAGAAAGTTGACGCATTATGGCAAACAGGCGATTGAAAAAATAGTTGGAGAAGTAGCTACGCCCCGCCTAGCGGGGCAAGCCGGAATCACAATTGTTTCCGGTTTTATGTATGGAGGAGATGCTGAAGCCCATAAAGCGGCTCTTAGAGTCGGAGGCAGGACAATTGCGGTAATGCCCTGTGGGATTGATAGAATCAGTCCGGAAGACCAGGAAGATTTATATAATGAGATTATAGAAAATAACGGTATGATTGTTTCTGAATATGAAGGAAATATGGCGCCGGCTTTATGGACTTATCCTCAAAGAAATAAAATTGTGGCTGGATTGTCAAAGGCTGTCTTAGTTATTGAAGCGGGAGAAAAAAGCGGTTCTTTGATTACAGCTAATTTAGCCAAGAAATTCAACAGGAAAGTTTTTGCCTTGCCGGGTCCGATTACAAGCAGCGCTTCTAAAGGAACTAATATGCTCATTAAAGAAGGTGCGGAAATGGTTACTAGCGCGCAGGATATTTTGAAGTGGTTTAGAAACAGAAGCTCGCATTCAAATTGTGAGCTTCTAGAAAAAACTGGAAGCTTACGCAAACAGCGCGCCCTACACGCTCAGAAATTTCAGAATATTCGTTTTCAAAATATAGAATTTCAGATTCTTTCTTTTTTAGAACGGGAGCCGCTGGGGATTGATGAATTGTCTCGTGATTTAGAACTATCTGTTTCTGAATTAAGTGTTAAGCTTTCAATGATGGAGATGCAGGGTTTAATTGAGATGAAAGGCGATAAATATTATAATAAGAAGTAAGAGAATTTTTAATTTTAAAATTAATTTAGTAATGATATAATTAATTTATATTAAAAATAAGTTATTATGAAAACTTGGGGGATAGGATACGAAAAATCTAAAAAGAAAGCTAAAGAAATATATTCAAAGATAGGGCAGATAAAATGCCCAGCATTAAGCAATGAATGTATCTCCTTTAGTCGAATTGGTTTTAACCATTTAATTAGAAAAGGAAGAATTCCAAGACCAAAAAATGAACAAAAAAGAAGATTTATTTTAATCTCTTATATTGAAGAAATAATAAAAAATCCTGAAGCCAAAATTTTTTACAGGCAGAAAACAATTAAACGTAAGGTAAATAGACATGGAGAAAAAGTTCTTATTGAATCAGAAGCGAGTTTTTGGGTTTTTACTTATAAAACAGAATCCTGTTTAATAAAAGTTATTATTAGACAGCTAGGCAATGGGAATAAACATTTTTTAAGCATAATGGGCGATAATGTTAAAATTGATAATAGGTTTAAAAACAAAAAATCTCCTAAAAAATAGGAGGTTTTTTGTTGTGTTTGCCATCAGCTCAATGCCGATAGAGACTGACGTCTCGCAAACACAACACTATTATATCTTTTATTATTATAGTTTGTCAAATATTTTTTGTGGATAAATATGGCTTTAACTAAAATTCCATCAGTATTATTTTCAGGATTAGAACAATTGCCGATTTACAGGGGATTGAAGAAATAAATGCTTCGCATATGGCTGAGGCCTTGCAGTATAGGCAAGAATAAAGATAAATTTTATTTTAAATTATGAAAAGTAAAGATATTATCTGGAAAATAGGGGAAGAGAGGGCGAAAAAATATTTGGAAGATAAGGGTTATAAGATTATTGAACAAAATTATCGGACTAGATATTCCGAAATTGATTTAGTTGTTGAGAAACACAATATTTTAATTTTTATTGAAGTAAGAACTAAAAGAAGCGATATTTTTTTTTCTCCGGAAGAATCAATTAATCAAAAAAAGTTAAAGAAACTTTATTGGAATGCGGAAAATTATGTAGGCGTTAATAAATATAAAGGTCAGTATAGAATAGACGCAATATGTATTATTCTTAATCATAATAATAGCGTTAAAAGGATAGAGCATTATAAGGGAATATAATTTAATACTTTTCCACTTTCATTAAAAATATAAATATAGTATAATTTGCTTATGGATAAAGAAACGAAAAAAGAATTTAGGAATTTAGGCATCATGATCAAAAAAGGTTTTGATTATGTTGACAAGCGTTTTAATGGCGTTGATAAACGTTTTAATGATGTTGATAAGCGTTTTAATAACGTTGATAAACGTTTAGATATTTTAGAACAAGGACAGGAAGATATTAAATTAAGATTAGACAATGTTGCCTATAGATTTGAATTAAAAGATTTAGAAAAAAGATTAGAAAGAATAGAGTTTAAATTAGGATTTAAAAATAAATAAAATAGTTGTTTTTGAATTAGGAATACAGGATTAGATTGTCATTATAAACTTTTTTAGGGTGATGCGTGGAAAATTTTCCATTATGCCTTGGCAGGGATTATTATTCACGTCTGTTTTTAGAAATAATTTCGGCCCTTTGAAGTTTAAGATGGTTTAACACTTTATTGCTATTCATAACAGCAAAAAATAATGCGAAAAATATGCAATTTTATTATAAAATACTCGCTTTATGGGCTGGTATTTTTTATGCCTCTGTTGTGGCTTCCTTGGGCAACAGAAACACACGAATTTAATAAACAATATTTACTTGTTTTTCTTGTTGGTCTTTCTTTTTTAGCATGGCTTGCCAAAATGATTATTGTTCAAAAGAAAATTTCTTTTCGCAGAACGCCTCTTGATATTTGGATCTTAACTTTTATGGCGATAATAATTTTAAGTTCTTTTTTCTCAATTGATAAAATCTCCACATTGCTTGGATTCTATGGACGATATTCTGATTCTTTAATAGGAATATTATCTTTGTGTGTTATGTATTTTGTAGTGGTTAATAATATAAGCTTGAAAGATAAATTAGATGGTTCTAAAAAACAGGGATTGTCATTCAAAAAGATAATTAATTTATTTCTTGTTTCAAGTTCTTTAGTTGTGGCAGGAGCGTATTTATCAGTTTTTAGCATTTGGGATAAAATTCCGAATCTTTTTGGAATGACATTTTACAAGGCGTTTAATTTTGTAAGCGTTTCTCTTGAGGGCTTAGCTATGTTTTTGGTTGTCGTTATAAGCGTTTTAATAGGAAGTATTTTAGTATCTAGGAAAGTAAAAAGAGAGGAATTAATAGAAGGCAAAAAGAGTAAAATTAAAAGTTTCTTAAAAATAAAGAAAAGCGATTCAATAGGTTCAACTCTGAAAGTTATTCTGATAATAATTTCGTCTGTTTTATTAATTATGATTAACTTTTGGCCTGCTTGGTTTGCTTTGGGAATTGTGACATTATTTTTGTTGATTATAACTTTTTGGACAAGAGCGTTCAGAAAAAATACTAATCTATTAATGATTCCTATTCTCTTGCTACTTATTTCAGCATTCTATTTATTCGGATTTGATAGCAACGTAGGATTTTTAGACAATGTTCTTTTTGTCGGAGCCGAGTTGCCTTATGAAATTAATTTAGACAGCGAGACGTCAAAAATAATTACTTGGCAAACCCTAAAAGAATATCCTGTTTTGGGTTCTGGACTTGGAACATATATCCATAATTTCTCAAAATTTAAACCAACAGAATTCAATCAAAGCAATTTTTGGAATGTAAAATTTGATAAATCACATAGCCATTTATTGGAAATGATAAGTTCTATAGGAATACTCGGAATTCTTTCCTACCTTATAATTATCTTTATTTTCCTTTTAATAATATCTCTTTCTTTACAAAAAATGAGGAGTAAAAAAGAAACAGAAAGTGAATTAGAAAGAAAAATAAATAAAGATAAATTAGCAATGCTACCATTTTTTCTTGGCTGGCTTGCTTTAGTTGCTGGACAATTTGTCTATATGCAAAATACTGTTTTAAGTTTTTATTTCTGGCTTTTCACAGCTTTGGGAATTATCGGCTGGCAGAAAATTCAAGCAACTTCTTATAGAAAAATAACTTTTTCATTTAAGAAAATGCCTGAAATTGGATTAGTGATGAATATCATTCTCCTTATTATTATTTTTGCCATGGCTGGTTTATTCTATCTGGGCGGTAAATTCTATTACGCTGATATTGTCTTTAATCAACCGGTTGAGACAAATAAAGATCTGCTTCTGAAGATGGAAAAAGTAGTCAATCTAAACGGATACAGAGATAATTACAGAAGGGTTTTGTCTCAGGTTTATCTTATCAATGCCTGGGATGAAGTTAATAAAGCGGAAGAAGAACGAGATGCTCAGTTGCTTCAAGCTCTTGCGGCTGGATCTATTGAACAAGCAAGAACAGCCTCTTTATTAAATCCTAATTATGTTTCTGTTTGGGAAAATTTAGGTAAAATTTATCGCGATTCGCAAGGTCTTGTCGGGGGGGTGGTTCCTTTTGCTCTGGATGCTTTTGCTAAAGCGTCTGAATTAGAACCGAATAATCCTTTCTTTTACAGAGAACGTTGTCGCATTAATTTAGTTAATGAAGAGAAAAATTGGGAAGAAACTGTTGCTTATTGCCAAAAAGCGGTTGAATTGAAAGAAAATTACTTAGACGCTCATATTCAATTAGCATTGGTTTATGAGGGAAAAGGGGAAATAGAAGAGGCGATTAAACAAATGGAATCTGTTTTAAGTAAATTACAAGGAGTTAGCTTTGAACGAGGTTCTGATTTGGCGGGAGCGGCTACAGAAATATATTTTCAGCTTGGACGACTATACTTTAATTTAGAGAAAATTAAAGAAGCGATTCCTATGTTTGAGCAAGCGGTTATTATTACCCCGCAATACGCTAACGCACGATACGCTCTCGGATTATCTTATCAGGCGGATGGTAGAAATGAAGACGCGCTTATCCAGTATCAAATTATTGATCAGCTTGTTCCTGACAATGAGGTTATAAAGAACTTAATTCAGCAGTTATCTAATCCAGTTCCTGTTTTAGAGGGAGAACAAGTAGAAGTTCAAAATCAAAATTAATAACACTTGACACTTTTTGAAATTTGTTTATACTAAACGTATTATTATAATTAAGATTTGAAACATAATCATTTTGTATATATAGATAAAATTAGGGTTAAATAAAATTCCTTCTTAAAGTGCGGAAGGCTTTGTTTTTATGTCTGAAAAAACAAAATACAATTTTGAGCTTCCCGATCTTATTGAAATACAAAAAAATTCATATAATTGGTTTTGGAAAAAAGGATTAAGAAATCTTTTAGATGAATTTTCCCCAGTAAAAGATTGGGGCAATAGCGGTCTCGAGCTTCACTTTTTAGATTATCGTTTAGAAGAATCAAAACATAGCGAACTTGAATCAAAGTCGCGCAATGTTTCTTATGAGGCCCCTTTATACTGTCGCGTAAAATTAATTGACAATAAAACAAAAGAGGAAAAAGAACAGGATATTTTTCTTGGTGATTTTCCTTTGATGACTAATCGAGGAACTTTTATTGTTAATGCCGTTGAAAGAGTTGTTATTTCCCAGTTGATAAGATCATCTGGGGTCTTTTTTACTTCAAAATTTTCAAAAGGAATACAACTTTTTGGAGCAAAAATAATTCCTAATTGGGGAGCGTGGTTTGAATTTGAAACAGATTCTGATAATTCAATCAGTGTTAAAATTGATAGAAAAAGAAAAGTTCCGGTAACGGCATTATTAAAAGTTTTTGCGACAATGGATCCAAAAAGAAAAGGTAAAAAGGAATTAAGCAATGATGAGATTAAGAATATTTTTTCAAATATAAATAAAGGAGAATTTGATTATATTGAAAAAACAATTGAAAAAGATGTTTCAAAAAATTCAGGAGAGGCCTTTATTGAAGTATATAAAAGAATTAGACCCGGCGATTTAGCGACAGAAGATAATGCTAAATCTTTTATTGAGGCAATGCTTTCTTTTGAAAGATATGATTTAAGCGAGGTTGGCAGATGGAAAATGAATCAAAGATTGGAATTAGATAATGGTTCTAATTATAAGATTAGCAAGGAAAATAGAGTTTTGTGTTTTAATGATTTAGTAGCCATTATTAAAAAAATTATTGAATTAAATAATAATCCTTTAGCGGTTCCAGATGATATTGACCATTTAGGAAATAGAAGAGTCCGTTCGGTTGGCGAGTTGCTTCAAAATAAATTGAGAGTTGGGTTAGCAAGAACTGAAAGAATTATTCGCGATAGAATGTCAACATTGGATATGGCTGGACTGATGCCGGGACAGTTAATTAACGCGCGTCCTTTTATGGCTTCGGTAAAAGAATTTTTCACTTCTTCTCAACTTTCGCAGTTTATGGATCAGCATAATCCATTAGCTGAACTGGAACATAAAAGACGTTTATCAGCTATGGGTCCGGGTGGACTAACCAGAGAAAGAGCAGGATTTGAAGTTAGAGATGTTCATTCCAGTCACTATGGCAGAATTTGTCCTATTGAGACGCCTGAAGGTCCTAATATTGGATTAGTTGGCCATTTAGCAAGTTGCGCTCGAATAAATGAATATGGTTTTATTGAATCTCCTTATAGAAAAGTAATTAAAGGCAAACTTACGAATAAAATTATTTATCTTAATGCTTCAGAAGAAGAGAAATACAATATTGCCCATGCTGGAGTTAAAATATCTCCAAGGGGTGAAATTTTAGATAAAAAAGTTGAAGCGAGAATTTGTGGTAATCCGGGAGTAATTAATCGTTCAAAAATTGACTATATTGATGTTCTGCCTCAACAACCAATTAGTATCGCAACTTCTTTAATTCCTTTTCTTGAACATGATGATAGTAATAGAGCATTAATGGGTTCAAATATGCAAAGGCAGGCAGTTGCCTGTATAAAACCGCAGGCTCCTTTAGTTGGAACCGGCATTGAAAGAAAAGCGGCAAGAGATTCTGGACAGGTTATTATCGCTGAAGATGATGGCGTTGTAAAAAGCGTTGATTCAAAAAGAATTATTATTTCAGAAAAAGGAAAATCAGACAAAAATTTAAAAGAATATTTACTTCATTCATTTTCAAGAACAAATCAATACACTAGCATTTGTCAGCATCCTTTAGTTGATGTTGGGCAACGTATTAAAAAAGGAGATATTTTAGCTGATGGCGCAGCTACGGAAAAAGGATGTCTTGCTCTTGGTCAAAATGTTTTAGTGGCCTTTATGTCATGGAGAGGAAATAATTTTGAAGATGCTATTATTCTTTCCGAGAAACTTGTTAAAGATGACCGTTATACTTCAATACATATTGAAAGTTTTACTTGCGATGTTAGAGAAACAAAACTTGGGCCTGAAATTACAACTCCGGATATTCCAAATGTCGGAGAAGATCGCCTTAAAGATTTAGATGAAGAAGGAATTGTTAGAATTGGAGCTGAAGTCAGACCTAATGATATTTTAGTTGGCAAAATTTCTCCTAAAGGAGAGACCGATCTTACGGCTGAAGAACGTCTTCTTCAAGCCATTTTTGGAGAAAAAGCCCGTGATGTCAAAGATTCTTCTTTAAGAATGTCTCATGGCAAAAGAGGCAAGGTTGTGGGCATAAAAGTATTTTCAAGAGAAAATGGAGATAAGCTGCAAAGTGGGGTTATTAAAAGTATTCAAGTTGAAATTGCTCAATTAAGAAAAATTTCAGTTGGCGATAAATTGGCTGGAAGGCATGGTAATAAAGGAGTTATTGCAAGAATACTTCCAGAAGAAGATATGCCTTATTTAGCCGATGGAACTCCTGTTGAAATTATTCTTAATCCTTTAGGAGTTGCTTCCCGTATGAATATAGGGCAGATCTTGGAAACTCATCTTGGCTGGGCGGCTAACGCATTAGGTTATAAAGCAATTACGCCTGCTTTAGCTGGAGTCAAAGAAGATAAGATTAGAAATGAACTTAAAAAAGCTGGTTTGCCTGAAACTGGCAAGGTTACTCTATATGACGGAAGAAACGGAGAACCATTTGAACAACCTATTACAGTTGGGTATACATATATTTTAAAACTCCTTCATTTAGTTGAAGATAAAATACATATGCGTTCTGTTGGACCTTATTCTTTAATTACTCAACAGCCATTAGGCGGGAAAGCTCAATTTGGAGGTCAAAGATTTGGAGAAATGGAAGTATGGGCTTTAGAAGGTTATGGTGCGGCTAATACTTTGCAGGAAATGATTACGATTAAATCAGATGATGTTGCTGGGAGATCTGGCGCTTATGATTCAATTATTAGAGGCAAAAAAATTCAATCTCCTAATATTCCAGCTTCTTTTAATGTTCTTGTTAATGAATTAAAGTCGCTTGGATTAGGAGTGGAATTAGTGGAGAAATAAATTTATGACTACTAAAGTTAATGATTTTAAATCTATTCGCTTAAAACTGGCAAGTCCGGAAGAAATTTTAGATTGGTCTCATGGCGAAGTGACAAAGCCGGAAACAATTAATTACAGAACTCAAAGAGCTGAAAAAGATGGACTTTTTTGTGAAAAGATTTTTGGGCCTGAAAAAGATTGGGAATGTTACTGTGGAAAATATAGAAGGATAAGGTATAAAGGAGTTGTTTGCGATAAATGCGGAGTAGAAGTAACAAGATCAATTGTTAGAAGAGAAAGAATGGGTCATATTAGTTTAGCTGTGCCTGTTTCTCATATCTGGTTTTTACGCGGAGTTCCTTCAAAAATGGGATTAGTTTTAGATCGTTCTTCTCAAGAATTAGAAAAAGTAATTTATTTCGCAGGATATATAATTACAAATATTAATGAAGAAGAAAGAAAAAAAGTTATCAATGAAATAAACAAAGAGTATAAAGCAAAAAGCAAAGAATTTAAAAAAGAAGAAATAAAACAAAAAACAAATCTTAAAGAGCAAAGAGATAAAACGATACGCGCAATCAGAAGTTTATATAAATACCAAATTCTTTCAGAAATTGATTATCGCGATTTTAGCATAAAATATGGACAGGTTTTTGAAGCTGGAACAGGAGCAGAAACATTAAGAAAAATATTTGAAAATATTAATTTAGAAGCTTTGGCAAAAGAATTATTTGATCAAACAAAAAGCGCAAGTTCTGTTATCAAGGCCAAAATTTTTAAACGATTAAGAATTATTGAAGGAATGATTAATGCTAAAATAAAGCCGGAATGGATGTTTCTAACTGTTCTTCCTGTTATGCCTCCTGATTTGCGTCCAATGGTTCAATTAGATGGAGGAAGATACGCAACTTCTGATGTTAATGATTTATATAGAAGAGTAATTAATAGAAATAATCGTCTCAAACGTTTAATTGATCTTAACGCGCCTGAAGTTATTTGTCGAAATGAAAAGAGAATGCTTCAAGAAGCTGTTGACGCGCTTATTGATAATTCAAGTCGCAGAGGACAAGTAATGGTAGCGGCTTCAACTGGCCAAAAGAGAGTTCTTAAGTCATTAGCTGATATGCTTAAAGGAAAGCAGGGAAGATTCAGACAAAATCTTCTTGGAAAAAGAGTTGATTATTCAGGAAGGTCTGTTATTGTTGTTGGGCCAGAATTAAAACTAAATCAATGCGGATTGCCTAAATATATGGCCTTAGAGCTTTTTAAGCCCTTTATAATAAACAAACTTGTTGAAAGGGGTTTAGCTCATAATGTCCGTGGAGCTGGACGTTTAATTGAAGAAGAAATAGATGAAGTTTGGGCTATTTTGGAAGAAGTAACCAAAAATCGTTGTGTTCTTTTGAATAGAGCTCCTACTTTGCATCGTTTAGGAATTCAAGCTTTTTATCCTGTTCTTGTAGAGGGGAAAGCCATTAGAGTCCATCCTTTGGTTTGTCGCGCTTTTAATGCTGATTTTGACGGAGACCAAATGGCAGTTCATTTGCCATTAAGCAATGAAGCTCAAAAAGAAGCCAGAGAAATAATGCTTTCTTCAGTTAATCTTTTAAAACCAGCTACGGGAGAACCTGTTGTTATCCCTACACAAGATATGGTCTTGGGCTGTTATTGGATGACTAAAATAGAGGATGGTTTAATTGGGGAAGGAAAAATTTTTACTAATCCAGAAGAAGCTCTTTTAGCAAAACATTTTGGGCAAATTCACTTAAAATCAAGAATCAAAGTAAGAATGAATGAAAGCAATGAAATTATTGAAACATCAGCGGGAAGAATTATTTTTAATGAACCTTTGCCTTCTGAAATTGAGTTTATTAATAAAACAATGAAATCATCCGAATTGCGTAAATTAATTTCTGAATTAATTGATAAAGTTGGCATTGATAAAACATCTGTAATAATGGATAAAATAAAGAGGATGGGCTTTAAGTACGCGACAACTTCAGGGATTAGTTGGAGCATGGGCGATTTAAAAGTTCCTTTAGAAAAGAAAGCTTGGCTTGAAGAAGCTGATAAAAAAGTTGAATTAATTCAAAGCCAATACAACGAAGGACTTTTAACCGATGGAGAAAGAAAATCTCGCGTTATTGAAATTTGGAATGGAGTTAAAGAAAAAATATCTCAAAAAACATCAGATGTTTTGGATAAGAAAAGTCCTGTTTTCAGTATTTTTGATTCAAAAGCGAGAGGTTCTTTAGGACAATTAACTCAAATGACAGGTATGAAGGGTTTAGTGGTTAATCCTTTAGGAGAAATTATTGAATTGCCAATTAAAAGTTCATACAAAGAAGGATTTAATATTCTTGAGTATTTTATTTCCACTCATGGAGGAAGAAAGGGCTTAGCGGATACTGCATTAAAAACAGCTAGTGCGGGTTATCTTACGAGAAGATTAGTTGATGTCTGTCAGGATGTCGTTATTCGCGAGAAAGATTGCGGAGACAGAAAGGGAATTTGTATTTACAGAAAAGACGAAGAAGATATAGGCAATTCTTTTGCATCTCGTATTTTTGGAAGAATCAGTTTAGAGGAAATTAAATTTAAAAATGATATTTTAGTTAAGTCGGGTGAAATGATTGATAAAAAAATAGCTGAAAAAATAGATGAATCAGGCGTAGAAAAAATTAATATTAGATCAGTTATATCCTGCAAATCCAAAGATGGTGTTTGCCAACAATGTTATGGATATGATTTAGGGAGGAATAAACTTATTGAATTAGGGGAAGCAATAGGTATTGTTACGGCTCAAGCCATTGGAGAACCAGCTACTCAACTTACTTTAAGAACTTTCCATATTGGAGGAGTTGCCGGAGGACAAGATATTACTCAAGGATTGCCTAGAGTAGAAGAGATCTTTGAAGCTCGTCAGCCAAAGGGTAAATCTATTATTTCGGAAGTTGATGGAAAAGTTAAGGATATTGTAAAAAATGGCGGACAAAAAATTGTTCAGATAGAGCCGATAGAAAATGAAAAAATAGGCAAGAAATCAAAGAAAAAAAGCAAAATGATAGAATATACTTTGCCTAATAATTTAGTTATTAAGGTTGAAAAAGGCGATTTGGTTTCTATTGGACAACAGATTAGCGAGGGGAGCATTGATTTGAAAGAATTATTTGAAACAGCAGGAAAAGAAACTGTTCAAAGATATATAATTAAAGAAGTTCAAAAAATTTATACTTTTGCTGGGGAAAACATTAATGACAAACATATTGAAATGATTATTCGTCAAATGTTTTCAAGGGTAAGAATAAAAAGTCCGGGAACAACCAGATTTGTAACAGGACAAATAATTGAAGATAACGTTTTTCAAAAAGAGAATGAAAAAGTTTCCAAAACAGGTCAAAAAGCTATTGCTCAACCATTATTATTAGGAGTAACAAAAGTTTCCTTAAGCACTGAAAGTTTCCTTTCAGCCGCTTCTTTCATAGAAACAACAAGAGTCCTAATCGATGCCGCCATTCAGGGCAAGGAGGATTCTTTAAAGGGATTGAAAGAAAATGTAATTATTGGTAAACTAATACCAGCAGGAACAGGATATAGGAAATAAAATTTTTAGATAAATTTTATTTTAAGTATAATCTTAATATGCCTAAGAAATCTTTTAAAAAAAAGAAAAAGCTGGTTAGTGATAAAAAAGTAAAAGGCAAAAAATCTTTATTGCATTCTGAAACTAAAAAAGGAATTTTTGCGATAGTTTGCTTTGCTTTGGCTATTGTCAGCTTTTTGAGTTTTTTTAACGGGGCAGGAATATTTGGAAATTATTTTCTAAAAATTAGTAAAATGTTTTTTGGAAAAGGATTTTTCCTTATTTCCCTTAGCTTTATTATTGTTGGCTTGGCGATTATTGTTCCTCGTTTTAATTTAGCAGATAGAAAAACTCGTATTTATAGAGCTGTTTTAATTGGAATTATTCTTTTTATTCTAAGCGTTCTTGGCATTTTTTATGTTTTTGGAAGCAAAGACATTAATTCTGGAGGTTATCTAGGGTTAATTTTGGGATATCCAATGTTTAAATATTTAGGTTTTTGGGCTAGTTTGGTGGTTCTTTTCTCTCTTTTAATAATTTCTTTTTTAGTTACTTTTAATGTTTCTTTTACTTCAAGAAAAGAAAAAGAAAAAGAAGAAGAAAAATCATTTGTTATTTCAAATGAAAAACAAATTTTACCGGAAAAAGAAAAAAGCGATAAAAATGGATTATGGCAGAAAATAAAAGGCAGAGCAAAAGAAGAAATTACTCGCAATGAAGAAGGAAGTTTTGACAATAGAGAATCTGATGAGAAAAAAGAGATGATTATAAACGCTTCATCTGGAGAAATGAAAGCTCTTAAGAAAAGAGTATTTAATTCTGATTTCAAAGCGCCCAATCTGGAATTTTTAGAAAAAGATAAGGGCCAGCCAACAAGCGGAGATATTAAGGCCAATATTAATATTATAAAAAGAACCTTGGAAAATTTTGGAATTGAAGTTGAAATGGCGGAAGTCAATATTGGACCAACTGTAACTCAATATACCCTTAGGCCAGCTCAAGGAATTAAACTCTCAAAAATTTTAGCATTGCAAAATGATTTATCTCTCGCCTTGGCGGCTCATCCAATAAGAATAGAAGCTCCGATTCCAGGACGTTCATTGGTAGGGATAGAAATTCCTAATCGTTCAATGGTTATGGTAAGATTGCGTTCTCTTTTAGAGAGGTCTGCTTTTCAAGAATCGGCATCTCCATTAACATTTGCTGTCGGACGCGATGTTTCTGGAAGTCCTGTTTTTGCAAGTTTATCCAGAATGCCTCATTTACTTGTTGCTGGAGCAACAGGAACGGGGAAAACAGTCGCTTTAAATAATATTATTATCAGTTTGCTTTATGGTCATTCTCCTGATGACTTAAAGCTTATTCTAATAGATCCAAAAAGGGTTGAATTAACAGCTTATCAATCAATACCTCATTTATTATCTCCGGTTATTGTCCAGCCCGATAAGGCGATTGGATCATTGCGTTGGGCTGTCAGCGAAATGGAAAGGCGTTTTGAGGTTCTCCAAAATGCTGGAAAAAGAGATCTTGCTTCATATATGAAAAGTGTTGGAAATTCAGAAGATAGTGAAAATATGCCATATATTGTCATTATTATAGATGAATTGGCTGATTTAATGTCTTCAAATGGCAGAGAAGCAGAGGCGGCTATTGTTCGTTTAGCTCAAATGGCAAGAGCGGTAGGAATACATTTGGTTGTTTCTACTCAAAGACCTTCTGTTGAGGTTATTACGGGGTTAATTAAGGCAAATATTACATCAAGAATGGCTTGTCAGGTAGCTTCTCAAATTGATTCTCGCACTATTCTTGATATGGCCGGAGCAGAAAAACTTTTAGGCAATGGAGATATGCTTTTCTTAACTGGAAATTCATCTAAACCTAAAAGAGTTCAAGGAGCGTATATTTCAGAAAAAGAAGTTAAGAAAGTTACTGATTACTTAAGATCTCTTCAAGAGCCGGATTACAAAGAAGAAGTAGTTTCAAATCAAACGGTTTCAACGGGATTGGGTTCAGGCGATGGATTAGAAAAAGACGATGAGCTTTACGAAGACGCGAAGGAAGTTGTTAGCAGAGCAGGTAAAGCGTCAGCTTCTTTGCTCCAACGTCGTTTAAGAGTCGGATACGCGCGAGCTGCTCGTCTTCTTGATATTTTAGAAGAAAAAGGAGTTGTTGGTCCTGCTGATGGAGCAAGACCAAGGGATGTTTTTATTGATGAAGGAGAAAAGAATAATTTTTAAGTAAAAAATATGGCTAAATCTAAAAAAATAGTAACAAGCGATAAGGATAATAAAATTAAAATGTTGGAAGTGACAGTTGATGAAATAAAAGGACGTTTTGGCGACGGAGCAATTATGAAGTTAGGCGAAGCTAAGCGAGTTGATATTGATGTTATTCCAACTGGAGCTATTTCTTTAGATTTGGCTTTAGGCGTTGGAGGAATGCCGAGAGGACGTATTATTGAAATATACGGCATGGAATCAAGTGGAAAAAGCACATTAGCCCTTCATATAGTCGCTGAAGCTCAGAAAAGAGGGGGATTGGCCGCTTTTATTGACGCTGAACATGCTTTGGATCCTGAATATGCTAAGAAAATAGGCGTTAAAATTAATGATTTATTTATTTCTCAGCCAGATACAGGAGAACAAGCTTTGGAAATTTTAGAAAGTTTAGTTAAATCAAACGCAATTGATGTTGTTGTTGTTGATTCGGTTGCCGCTTTAACTCCTAGAGCTGAAATTGAGGGAGAAATGGGACAATCTCATATTGGTCTTCAGGCGCGTTTAATGAGCCAAGCGTTAAGAAAATTAACCGCTATTGTTAATAAAAGCAATACAACAATTATTTTTATAAATCAAATAAGGATGAAAATAGGAGTTATGTTTGGAAATCCTGAAGAAACTCCGGGAGGCAAGGCCTTGAAATTTTATTCTTCTGTTCGTATTGAATTAAGGCGTTCTGCGAAAATAAAGCAAGGAGAACAGATTATTGGAAATAGAGTTAAGGCAAAAATAGTAAAGAATAAGGTAGCGCCTCCTTTTCAGCAAACTGAGTTTGATATTTTTTACAACGAAGGAATTTCTCGTTTGTCTGACATTCTAAATACCGGATTGAAATTAGGTATTGTTAACCGTTCGGGAGCTTGGTTTAGTTATAAAGAAGAAAAATTAGGACAAGGGATAGAAGCTTCAAAAAAATACTTAAAAGAAAATCCCCGTTTAACAACGGAGATTATTAAGGAAATAAAGAAAGCGGTTTAAAAATATTATTTTCTAGTAAATGGCAAAAGCCCCGTAACACGGGCTTTTTTTATCGCTCTTGATAATTTTCTTTGATGTTTTGAGCAAACGCCAGTTCTTTTTGAAGGAATCATTTTAAATTGTCCTGAAATAAATTTATGCAATAATTCAGTATTTTTATAATCAATTTCCTCAATTTTTTCTTGGCAAAAATAACAGTGCTTCATAGATTAAAATGGTATATCTTTAATATTAACTTTTTCTTTATCTTCTTGATTATTTTCTATTATCTCTTCGGCTTCAATAACTGGAATCTCTTCTTGTGAGATAGAATTCTGTTCAGGCGCTTCTTTATCTCTATTTTCGTTTTCTGTATTAGAACTTCCTGAACGGGGACCCATTTGCATAGACTCCATCACTATTTCAGTTTTATATCTTTTAACTCCATCCTTGCCATCCCAACTGCTTGTTTGCAATCTTCCTTCAACTAATACAGAAGATCCTTTTTTAAGATATTTAGAACAAATATCGGCTAGTTTTCCAAAAGCGACAATATTATGGAATTCCGCTTTTTCTTGTTTGTTTCCTTGTTGATCGCTGTAATATCTATTGCTTGCCACGCTAAAACTTGCAACTTGTTGTCCGCTCGGCAAGCTTCTTATTTCAGGATCTCTTGTTAAATTTCCCGCAATGATTGCTTTATTAAAATTCATATTTTTTTATTGATTTAATATTTCTTCTAATTTCTTATCCAAATCTTCAATTTTTGTTTTTTCTTTTTCGGGTTTTCTTTCTTTCTTTCTTTCTTTATCTATTTCTTTTTCTTCTATTTTTTCAACAAGAGGTTCTATTTTATCAATTATTTTTAAATCAATATCTTTTTTAGTTAATTTATGCTTTAATTCCTTTTTCTTTGTTATAATGTTACGGATAATATCTTTTTTATGTCTCAGCATTTCTTTAATTTTGCTAATTTCATTAGGAGAAATTGAAAATACAAAATCCCAATAAAAAGCTTCTTCCTGTTTTTTAATTGGATAAGCTATTCTTCTTTTTATTGGATTATTTGAATAATGTTTTTCTGAAGAATTTCCTCCGTTTGAAATAATCAACTGCTTTATTTCTTCCATTATTTGATTCATTTTTTCTGTTTCAATAGAGGGTTTAAACAAGCAAGTTAACTGATATAATTTATTTTCTTTGTTTTCCATAATGATAGGTTATCAGATATTTTTTTTAAGGTCAAGACAAAAATCTTATTTCAGGTATCCTCTGAAAAATTCTTCTCCAGTCATTGGTTTTTTACCTTCTGGCTGAACAATTTCAAGAGAAAGAAAGCTTCTTCCTGTTTTTAAGCTTGTTTTTTCTTTTTTATCTGTTGCTTTTGCTTTAATTATTTTTATCCTTTTTTTATTTAAAAAAAACCAAGTTCCAGGCCAAGGATAAAAAGCTTTTATTTTTCTTTCAATTTCTTGAGCGCTTTTTTTAAAATCAATTTCTCCTTGTTCTCGAGAAAGTATTTTTGTATAAGTAGCTTCGCTTTCATTTTGTTTTTTTGCCTTTATTTTGTTATTAAAATATTGGGGCAATATATTTACTAAAATTAATCCTGATCTCTGTGATAATTTTTTTTCTAAATCTTTGTAATTATCATCTAGATTTATATCCATCTCTTCTTGAAAAAGAATGGGGCCGTGGTCAATTTTTTCATCCATTAACATTATTGTTATTCCTGTTTTTTTGTCTCCATTAAGAATTGCTGTTTGAATGGGCGAGGGACCTCTATATTTCGGCAAAAGAGAAGGATGAATATTAAGGCATCCTAAAGAGGGAATATCTAATATCTTTTTAGGAATTATTTTTCCATAAGAAGCAACAATAAATAAATCAGGTTGAAGTTTTTTTATATCATATTCAATCTCGGATATTTTTTCTGGCTGAAGAACTGGCAAATTATATTCCTGAGCGGTTTTTTTAATGGGCGTAAAATCAATTTCTTTTTTTCTTCCTATTGGTTTATCGGGAAAAGTTATTACAGAAACAATATTGTATTTATTATCAACCAAAGATTCAAGAATAGGAACGCCAAATTCAGAAACTCCGATAAAAATAATTTTATGGTTATTTTTAGGCATAATTTAATAATCAACAATTAAAATACCGTTTAAATGATCTATCTCATGCTGAATTATTCTTGCTAAAATTCCTTTGGCCTTTATTTTCACA
>Ga0210057_1003328_pt1 | contig 22262 bp, 22 predicted proteins | sample CryGeyCG2114_010_2_FD_183968 | JGI IMG/M metagenome (GOLD analysis project Ga0210057, IMG submission 183968) | Groundwater microbial communities from aquifer - Crystal Geyser CG10_big_fil_rev_8/21/14_0.10 (SPAdes) (version 2) | ecosystem: Environmental > Aquatic > Deep subsurface > Groundwater ...
TCTCCGAGAATTATTTTTTTATCATTCAATCCAGTTACTGTGCCAATATATCCTGCCCAACCAATGTTAATGAAAGAATTGCCTTTATCTGGTTTTGCAATTGTTATTAACGAATTTTTTTGAACTTTCATAGCCAATGGAAAATCAAGAATTCTTACTTGAATCATTTCTTGATTTGCAGTTGCATCACGTCCTAAAACGTAATTACTGCAACCACTTTCAACAATATCTCCAACTGCATGATAAAAATGAATTGCCTCTAAACTCACTCCTGCACCGTCAGCTAAACCTTTCATTTCTTCTTTGAAATGTTCAGAAATAAAAGGCTCTAATAATTCATAACCGTGTTCTAAAAAATGTAATTCTTCTAATTTAGAAGAAATTTTCTTTTCAATTTTTAATCTTTCATTTTCTTCAACAACAGTAAGGTCATTATTTAATTTGTTTATATCTCGTTCAAGTATTGCTTTAAACATTTCACTCAAATGATTAACAAAACTAACATCTTCTCTAACTTGTTCTTTTAATAATAAACCATGTTGTTTTCCTCTTTCATAAGGAGTTCCTTGAACATGCAATACATAAATAAAATTTTCACCATTTTGAACTTTTTCAAGCTTAGCTCTTGATAACAAGTCTTTATCATAAACACGCACTTCATCACTTTGGCTTATTCTAGTATCAATGTAATCTTTGTAATCACCCATTTTATACATTAAACCATGATAGCCCAATTTTACAGTTGCACAACCAGTTAATGGCATGAAAAAAGTTGAAGTAGCAAGAATACTTGTTAATTTTTTTTTAAAAGTCATACGTCACATAAAAAACATTTCATTTATAAATTTATCTAAATAAAACGTTGAAAGCACCTTCAAAATTCTCGACGATAAATCGTGAGCGCTATTTCCCCGAAGGGGCCAACCCCCATCACGCGCACACATTCAATGAACTAAGGAATTTTGACCTTTAGGGTGCTTTCCACGTACTTAAATAATGCTTTTTAACATCAAAATAATTCCAAGATTTACAATCTTCTTTTTTAAAACCTAAAAGAGTAACATACTTGTACAAAATAATTATATCGTGAGCTTCGATTTCTAAAAATTCAGGAATAAAATCATTTTCATCTAAGTACTTGTCAAATTCAAATTTAACTCCTTCGAGCGCATAACTAGTTCTTAATTTTCTAGTGCTATTCATAGGAATAAGTTTTAATTCTTCAAGAATTTCTTTCATTATATTTAAATCACTAACTTCAACTTCTATTTCTTTCAACGATTTAACATCTTTAGTTTCTCCAGTAAATTTTTTGAAAGTTAATACTGCTTTTTCACCTTCTTTTCTCAACCTTAACAAATCTTTCGATCTGGTTATTCGTTCATCTTCAAAATCAAAATTTTCTGCTTTGATTTCACCGTCAAAAACTTTTTTAGCACCTAAATTTTTCAATTTATTTTCTAACTCGACTCTTTTAATATCTAAAATTTTAACTTCAATTTCTTGCATAACTCTATTAATTTAATGATCTTTTTAAAGGTTTTCAAACATGTAATTGTCACTAAAAAGTGGTGAAATATCGAAACATTTATAAAGGGCTATTATTTTTAGTTTAATATAATTGAGGTTAAAACTTATATGACATTAACAGACATAATTAACAAAACAATAAGTCCTTTAAGACATTTAGCGCCCATATTTCCTGGCGTAGGCTACAAATTTTATGATGGAATATGGACTCTAGTAGATTCTAAACGATTACAAGATAAATTAGAAAAAGGTAAAGACCGAGGGCTTGCAAGTAAACTTTTTATTTCGTTACCTGCAAAAATTATTACTGGAGCAACAAGTGGAGCTATAGAATTAGCAAGCGTAACTGGTTTTTACGAAACAATTCAGTTAGCAAACGAAGGAAGACATTTAGAAGCAGTAGGATTAGGATTCGCTAATATATTAATGCGTTATGTAGGTTATCATATATTCAAAAAAATTGAAGATAATGCTGAACAACAAATTGAAGAATTAGAATTAAAACATTACGGAAGAAAATTACCAAAAATAAGTGCGATTGCAGATTTGAGACGTTTACTGAATTTCAGCGATTACACATATGCAGTTGGAGATTTTCTTCAAAGAAAAGCAACACGTTACACCGCTATCGCTTTAGGATTTGCAGGTGCAGGTTTCGCAGCAAATTATGTTCCCGTAATTAAAGATTTCTTGCCTAATATAACTTTAAAACAAGCTCTTTTTTGGCCAATAATTGTAGGTGCAGCATCCGCAGTTACCGGTGCATGTGTTAAACAATTACCTAGATTATATTCTCAAGGATTTTTAACAGCAGCACAAGGAAATTTTTTAAACTTGATGGAAGATTATAGAAAAAGTGAACAAAAAGAACAATTGGAAGAATTTTGGAATAGAATTTTTAAATATGAATCATTAATTAAATTCACTGATGAAGAAAGAGATAAAGAAACAAAATACATAAAAGAACAAATTGAAAAATTAACAAAAGCTCTAAAAAATAGTTTAAGTGAAGAGACTCTTAAATTTTTAAGACCTAATGGCGACGGAAACATTGAAGAATTAGTTGACGATTTACTTGACAATCAACCATTAACTGACACTGTTGAAAAAACAAAAGAAGGATTTTTAATGAGCGCAAAATATGCATTGAATGAATATGTGCCTCAAAAAGAAAAAAAATTAAGAACAGGAGTAAGTTTAGGATTATATGAAGATTGGAGAGATGGTGCTTATTTGAGCACGGAAGATACTAGAATTGTAGAACAAGCAAAAGGAAATTTAACATTAAAAATGCTTGGAAAAGATGTGTTTGGAAAAAAAGATATAGTTAAAAATATTTATAGACGAATTAGTCAAGCAATCTGGTTTAAACTGGCAACTCGATCAGTAACAACAAATATAGGAAAATCAGTTAATAGATTAGGAGCTAAATACCGTGATAATTTTAATGCTCAAGTATTGTTATGGCCAGGTCATGAAAATTCTAAATGGTTAGAACAATTTGAAGGAGCAAAAAAAGAAGTGATTGAAGAACGAATTGATATCATAAAAACTGCATTCGGTCCTGATTGGGATTCAGCAAGTAAAATGATTGAAAGAATGGTAATGCCTAATTTTGATTGGGCAACAGAAGTAAGAGCGCGTTACGATGCTGAATATATTGATGGAACGCTTGATTATAATTGGTTAAATGATTTAAAACGAATGGGTTATTCTAGAGAAAAAATTTATCAAGCAAGCAAAAGAATGAAAAAATCAAAAAAAGACTTGGATGAATTCGTTCAATACTTACAACAAGAACGACCTAAATTATTAGATTTTGAAAATGCAGAATCATTACGAGCAGTTAAAACAGCATATCATCACAACAGGGATGATCTTAAAAAACATTTTAAAATAAGTTGGTTGAAAAAAAGAAATGAACAAACAGTAAATGATATAATTGATAATATTAGCAGTGAAAAAGAAAGAAGTAAGTATTCGCGTAAATTATTAAAAATAAGAATTCATCAACAATTAACTATTTTTGAAGTTGAAGGATATAAACGATTAGTTAAAGCTTTAGCATTCCCTGAAGAAAAAACTGCTTTTGTAGAACAAACTCATTCCTTCCCAAATATTGTTTCAGAAGAACAACTCTATTCTGAACCTGCAATCAATACTGCAACTCAATAAAAAAAGTTTTGAATTTTACAATCCGAATTTTTCTTCAGCAAATTCTCTTATTTGTTTTCCTACTGGAAGTGTTAATCCATAAAGTGCTCCTTTGAAAACATCTTCCCAGCCTAATGTTTCAGCGCCACTTGTTCCATCTAACACTTCAGGACCTAATATTAATGCAGCGGCCATAAGTGAATTAGTGATCATTGTTTGTCTTCCGCCCCTTATTGAAGCCCATAAACCTGTTGCCATAACACCCAGGGTATTCCAATAATCTGAAGCGTTAAAAGTTGCTGATTCTGGAAGTATGCTTGCTATTCCTTGTGCTCCTGCGTAAAGAAAAGTTCCAGTCAATAATGTTCCCACTAAGTCCCATCCGAAAGTTTTTAATCCATCTAATTCATGTATTTTTCCATAATTGAATGGAATATCTATATCTACAATACCTTCAACTCCTTCTTTGCTTATAACTCTTCCAGTGTTTAATTTTCCTGAAATATTATTTACTCCTGCTTTATTTTCTACAATAACATATTTTCTAGGAGGAACTGCGATTTTTCCAGCATAATTTTTCAATGTTAAAGTTCCTGTTTTTGCGTCAACAATAATATCATCTGAATCAACTTTATCTTCTAAAGTTAATCTTGCTCCGGTAGTTTTGTAAAAGTCTTTTCTGAATAAATCTTTCCAACTTCGTTCAGTTTCAGGTTCTAAAACCACATCACAATTTCCTTCTAATTTTAATTTGTAAACTCCATCATAAACTTGTCTTCCTTCAGTTATTTTTGTTTGTATCATATTGTTGCCTCAGTTCTTTCAATTTTTGCTCTTTGAATTTTAAGCGCTTTCTCACAGGCATTTTGATCGTATAAATTATCTGATCTTAAATATTGAGTCATTAAAGTTAAAACGTATCCGAATTCATCTCTAGCTAAATCTCTTCTGTAAATATCAATCTCCCAATCATTATCATATAATGGAGGTACTTTTTTTAATACATTAACTTCTTTCATTTTTGCAACCACTTGTCCATCTCCATCTCTTACAATATATTTTCTTCTTAAACATTTACTTTTTCCAACTGGTAATGATCCGAAAAAATCCATATCAATATCATAAGCATGACTTCTATAGATTAACTTAAAACCAGGCCCCCAATCAAATAATTTTCTAAAACCAACTTTATTCCATCTTTCTACATAATTCGACGCTAATCCGGTATATCTTAAAGCATCACTTTCACTATGTTCATGAACAGGTCCTTCTTCAAGATCTTTTTGTTCTTCATCATCTAATTCATCATCACCATCATCATATTCTTCAAAGTTATGATCATCAATCATACTTTCTTCTAAACCATCAAAAGCGCTTTCTCCACGTTTAATACTGAAAATCATGCTGAATAATATTTTTCCTTTATCAGCATAATCTGCTCCGAAAGCATCTTTTGAGTTTTCTGCAGTTTTTTGTTCGTGTTCTCTTAAAAATGCTCTTTGTATTACTGTTTTAGATTTTCCATCTCTAGTTTCTAACATTCTTACAAATACTCCTCCATCAGTGTTTCCTACTGCATTTACATATTCTGAACAAGCATGATAATCTATATCAAAAACGTTTTTGCTTTCCGGAAGTAATTTTTTTGAAACTAAAGATTTTTGAATTCTAGAAATATCTTTACTAGTTGTTTTCAAAGCTTTATTTGATAAAATAACATTTTCTAATTCTGAAAGTTTAGAAATATGTTCAACTTTTTCTCTTGCTAATATTGCTTTATTTTCTATGAAATATTCTTCCCCTAATTCTGCTCTGTGAGTTAAAATATAATTTTCTAAATGTTTAACAATTTTTTCTATTTCTCTAGGAGTTATACTTCTATCAACTTTACTAGGCTCTAAAGTTGTAACGTAAGAAATATAAGTTGTATCTTTATTTTCTCCATTAGGAAAATCTTTCGCAGTTACAGTTACATTAACTCTTTGATTTGGCTTTGTTGTTTCAGCCCAACCAGGCAAGTAAGTTCCATTATCCCCTAAACCCGGAATTTTTATTTTTCTTCCTCTAACCCAATTAGTCCAAGAAACTTTTTCACTTATTGGCATCCAACCATTAACTTGAATTTTTCTCCAAGTAGGACCGTGTTTAGCTTTAACTCTTGATTTATACAACATTTGTGACGCTAAAACTCCTAACAAGCCTCCAGTTAATTTCAATCCATTAGTTACATACGTGTTTAAGTTTTGTAAATCCATTCCAAAAGTTTCAGCTCTAGATCTAACATAATTTGCAATATCTTGATATGCTTCTGGAAATACTTGTGAAGAAGCAAATAATGTTGCTGTTGCAGCTAAAGGTATTGAACTTTTTGCTAACACACTTCCTGCAAGTTTTGCACTGCCTTTTAACACTTTTACAAGTTTGCTTTTTTCTTCTTTTTCTTTTTTCTTTTCAACTTTTTTAACACCCATTTCTTTAACTACTTGTTCTCTTTTTGCAGGTTTTTTTAAGAAATAATGATTAAAAGCCATTAAAGTCATCAAACCAACACCGAACTCACCCAAATGCATTAAATTATCTGAAGCGCCAGTTGTTTGTTGAACTACTTCTTCTAAATCTCGTGCTAAGTTTAAAACACCTGGAAATTTTGCTAATTGATTATTAACTAATGCTGATGAACCGATCATTGTTGAGTACAATGCAACACCCCAACCATGTTCTTTTATTAAATCTTGAACCATTTTGATTATTCCTCAACGATTAAATAGAATTGTCTAGTTTATAAAACTTTCGATTAGTTACTACTGAAAAATAGTCCTATGTATATTTATTTTACGGTGAATTAAATATGTTGCAACACGCAAAAGTTTTTATACTTTACTTTTAACAGTGGTGAATTAAATATAGTGTGGAGGTGCTGAAATATGGCTGAAGACTATGAAGATGATGATCAAGATCAAGACGAAGATCAAAATGAAGACTTTAATGATGATGACTACTGAGTAATTTAAGCAATTAAAGCAAAAATTATTATTTTTAAAATGCCAGCATTCGCTGGTAATTTCTTTTTTATTTTTTTAAAAACGCGTACGTGGAAAGCACCCTAAAGTCAAACTCTCATAATTTATTGACGATGCGCGCGTTACGGGGGTTGGCCCCTTCGGGGAAGTAGCGCTCACAATTTACCGTCGCAGAGTTTGAAGGTGCTTTCCATGTACAAAAACGCGAAAGTTTTAAAAGCAAAACTCTGTTTTTTAAATTGTTCAGCCCCGTAGTGTAGTCCGGTCCATCATTCCAGACTTTGGCAACAACTCTAGAGTCGTTGAAGACATCTGGGGACGGCGGTTCAAATCCGCCCGGGGCTATTTTCATACTTGAACCGTTGAATTCATAAAACCCGCGTCTAGACTGTATAACGCGTATATTTTTGCTTTTTGACTTCTTATTTTTTGAAACTGAAATTTTATTTTGTTCAGTTTCTTTAACTTCATCGTCGGTTAGGTCACTTTGTGACTCGAACCGAAATAACCTATTGACTATAAAAGAATACCTGATTAATAAATCTTACTCCTGCAAAAAGATTCGAACCGTCAAATCAAAAAATCTTGCTTTTGATAATGTGTTTTTGCCTTTTTTGTCTTTTCTGATTGTTTTCTCATTATTTTATTGTACAATTCTTCAAATCTTATTTCAAAAAGCAAGTCTTTCTCCAACATTGCGCGTCTTAAATATTCTGAAAGAGTTGTGCATCCTTTGGCATGCATCATATTGCGAAGTCTATCATATTGTAATGAGGTCATACGGAATTGCACTATTTTAGTTTTCTTGGGAGGTATTTGTAGCATTTTCTTCCGCGTACAAGTACAAAAGTATTGGAATTCCTTTTTTAGTGGCAAGAATTTCATCAACTCTTTGTTTGAATAGTTTGTAATCATTTCTGAAACATTCTAAACGATATTTTATCATTGAATACTGTCCTGAAAGGCTTGAAAATTCTTCTCTTAAGTTTCTTTTTAGAATTATTATGCATCTGCTTCTGTGCTTTTCGCTGTAAATTAATTTTCCATCACAAAATATTGGTTTTGTTAGTTCAAGAGAGCTTCAACGTACAAATACTGATAGTTTCAAAGGGCGATCACAGAAGATAATCAAAGGGTGAATTTTGGCGACATTTATTTAAATTAGAATGTTATTTTCTTTTTTATGAGTTTGAAAGAAGAAATTAAAGCAACAGTTTCTAAACAATATAATAAAGTTATCAAGATGTCTAATGTTTGGTCTGCAAAGGAAGTCGCCCACTTCAAATCTCTAGACGGTAAAAATGAGTTTCTTGTTGAAATTTTAAAGAGTTTAGTTATTTTGAGAGAAAAATTAACTGAAGCAGTTGCATTGGAAATTAGTCAAAAAGATAAAATTGAATTGATCAACTACATATCAGATAGGATTAGTACTTTAGAGGCGTATGAAGAAGGGACTGTTGCTCAGATAAAAAAGCTTGAAAAACTTAAAAAGGAATAGCTTTTGCTGCGCAGGTCATCTATAAATCACGGTTTATTTAGCTGTTTTCCAGAGAATAGTGAAATGCCGTTTTTTCATATTCTGTGTACTTTTTCTTGAAGAAATTGAATATTTTGCTTGTTAGAACTATGTTGTTGTTATCATGTTTTCTTGATTTTTAATACGCTAAGTGTAATAGAGTTTAAAAATGGAAGTGGTACTTCAACTATTTGTCCATTATCAATTATCTTACCGTTTCCTATGTTAACAATCCAATGCCCCATTCCTGCATTATAGACATGTACGAGAGCTAGAGGATCATACTTAGTATTTTTATCGATAACTTTAATTCTACCTGCTTCTGTTTCTTCTTTTACAATTTCGAGAATTTCTTCTTTTCTTTGAGGCATGAATCTTTCTGTTGCTTGTTCTAAATCAGCTCCAAAACCCGGAAATAATAGTGTTGATTCGTAAAGTCCATTAGTTAAATCAAGAACTAATTTTGTTGCTGTTCCAATATGCATTTCTCCTTGCTTACCCACAAGAGAATGATTTCTATAGTTATTAAAAACTCTTTCAGCCAATTCATTCTCGCCCATTTCCACTAGCAAATTAGCTAATGAACATGGAAAACATTCAAGTTTTTCAGTTTGAAAATACTGTTTATTTATTGTATTGAGCACCATTTGATATGTTAATAAGCTTACTAGTATATAAACCTTTCTTTTTTTTACAACTTTGAAGTGATTACAAGTTTGTTTAACTTGAAAATTTACTGATGCCTCGTCTATAACTCAAGTTTTTTGAAGTACTTGGCTTTTTTTGCTTCAAGTTGAGGTGTTTTATTGGGGTGTAATGAAGCATTTCAGTTCAGAAATTTCTTTTGCATTCAATTCCATCCAGAAATAACTCTAGAAGTTGCAGAATTAATGGCAGAAAGAGATGGAAAAGACTTTGAAATCATTTCAAAAAACATTCCTGAAAGATACGATTTGTCATTGTAAGTAATAAATAATTTCGTTGAATACTGTAAAAAAGTTCGGAGTTTATAGTTTGGGGTTTGTGGTTCTAACAATATAGTACTTACGCAACCTAAAGGTTTGAATATATTTATTTACTGAATAATTCAGCAGGCAAATAAATTATAGCTTTTCACTAAAACGACCGAAAATTTTATATACTAAAGAGGTATTTTTTAACACTTTAGTATACAAAAATGAAAACAAAACTGCTGATCAGGAAACTTGAATTGAACAGAAACAAGTTTTTGCTAGCTGAAAATTTAAAAGAAGATTGTAAAAAATTAGGCTTACCTTATCTGCCAACAATCAAGTATTTACTAAGGAATAAGTATCTTGTTAGAATATTGCGAGGTATTTTTTATGTTAAATCTATAGCAGAGCGTAAACTCAACAAAATCGACATTAATCATTATTCCGCTCTAACAAAAGCATTAAAACTTAAAAGTTTGAAGAATTGGTATTTTGGTCTCGACACTGCTTTAAAATTTAATAATTTAACTCATGAATACTTTGTTATGGACTATATATTATCTGATTCTATTTTTAGACCAAAACCTGTAAAAGTTATGGGGCATTCTGTTAAATTTATTAAATTAAAAAAAGAACTTTTCGGATTTGGAACTATAATCAAGAATATTAATTATTCAGATCCAGAAAAAACAGTTCTTGATATTATTTATGTTAGCAAGTATCACAGTTTATCTAGTGAAAAAATCAAAAGTAAAATTATAGAGCTTATTGAAGCTTGCTCAAAAACTAAAATAAGAAATTACTTAAAATATTATCCTTTAAGCGTTAAAAAGTTCGTAGAGAATTTAATATGATTTCTAAAGAATTTGTTGATTATATTTCAGTAGAAACCGGTATTGGGCGAAAAGATCTGATCGAAAAAGACCTAATATTACAATATTTATTAAAAGAGTTTCAAAACAATTTTTACTTTAGAGAAAATTTTGTGTTTAAAGGAGGTACTTGTCTTGTTAAGTGTTATCTTGGTTATTATCGTTTTTCAGAAGATTTGGATTTTACATGGGTTGATCAAGCCACATTTAAGAACAAGAGTGAGAAACAGATAAGAAAAATTTTATCTGAAGAAATCAATAAAATTCTTGAAGTATTAGAAAATATAGCAAAGAAATTACATCTAGACTTTAAATCCGAGAAAGAAAACCGAAACTATGTAGAGTTCGGAGGAAGTAATAAATTTGTAACTTTTAAAGTGTGGTATGACTCCTGCACTTTAGACAAAAAACAATTTGTTAAATTTCAAATTAATTTTGTAGAATTATTCGAGTATAAATTTAAGAAACTTTTAGTAAAGACTATATCAAGTAAAATAAAATTAGAAGATGCAACTTTTTTGTTTCCTGAAGAGATTTGTGTCATAAAAGAAAAAATAGAAGTAAACGCATATGACTTGAAGGAAATATTACTGGAAAAGTCAAGAGCAATAATGACTAGAAAAGGTGTGAAAGTTCGGGATTTCATCGACCTCTACTTCATAACAAATTATTTGAAGGAAAATATTGAAAAATATGAAGAAAAAATCATAAAAAAAACCATTTTTATGTTTAAATATGAGAAATACAAAATAAATTTTCTTAACAAGGAATTTTTTTCAGAGATAAACATGCAAGAAGTTGAGAGTTTGCTTTTAAAAAATACCGGGAATGATTTTAGCAAGTTTATTGAAGACATATTTGTATTTTTTAATCGATTAATTGAAGTTATAAGCAAAAAAATTGCTAAGTGAGTAATCTTCAAATGAATTAATTTTTCTTAGGTTGTACATGAAAAATAGAAATAGTCTATTTATAATATATCACTAGGAGTATAATTTGAATCATATTTTTCAAAGAAATAATTTGCTTTTTTTGCAACTTGATTTATTTGTTCACTTGCATTGCCGGTGAAATGGATAGTGTCTTGCAATAATTGATTAATTTTTTCTTTAGTTAAACCCGCATCTTTAAATTCTTTTTCTGCAGTTAAACAAGCAATAAAATCGTAATTTGTTGAACAAGAATTTTTTTTAGTTCTAGAATTTAAAACAGTATTAATAGCGTGCTTTTTAATTAATTCATGAGCTTGTTCTCTACCAATACCTGCTTGCACTGCAAGCATAAGCATTTCAGTAGTTGCAAGAAAAGGCAAATATTTTGCAACCTCTTCACTAAATTTATCCTCGTAAACACCCATTTCTTTCAAAACAGTTAAAGTAGTTTCACAAATTCCATCACTGGCGTAAAAAACATCAGGAATAATTACTCGTCTAAGAACAGAACAAGACACATCACCTTCTTCCCATTGATCACCGCTTAATCTTGAAGCACCATCATAATACATTTTAACTAATTCACTCAAAGAACAAATACGTTCACTACTTCTAGTATTCATTTTATGAGGCATTGCACTGCTACCAACTTGATCTTTCTTAAAACCTTCAGTTAATAATTCGTAACCCGCCATTAAACGTATACTTTTAGCAAAATTTTCACACGCACTACTTAATGTTGTAAGTTTTGAAACTAAACTAAGATCCAAACTTCTAGGATAAACTTGTCCAGGATTGATTAATATGTTATTAAATCCTAAACTTTGAGCAACCTTTTGTTCTAACAAATCAACTTTTTCTTCACTACCTAACAAAGTTAGCATGTCAAATTGAGTGCCAACCGCTCCCTTAATTCCTCTCAAAGGATAATTATCAATAAAATGTTCAAACTCATCTAAATGCAAAATTAATTCTTCAGCCCACATACTAAAACGTCTTCCTAACAATGTACATTGCGCAGGTTGATGATGCGTGCGAGCAGTAAGAACAATATAATTATAATCTTGCGCTTTTTCAACAAAACTTTTCAAAATCGCAACGTATTTTTCAAAAATAATTTTTGAAGCATTTTTTATCTGCATTTGTTCAACATTATCAGTTAAATCACGACTAGTCATACCTTTATGAATGTGTTCTTCAGTATTTGCTGTTTGAACAAAAGCTTCAATTCTTGCTTTAACATCATGTCTAGTTTTACGTTCAATTTTATCAATCAAATCTAAATCAATATTTGCTTTAACAAGTTCATACTTTTTTATTACTTCATCAGAAATAACTAAACCCGCTTCTTTTTGAGCTTTCAAAACACTAATCCATAATTCTCTTTCAGCAAGAATTTTGCCTTTTTTAGAAAAAATATTATTTATTTCTTTTGTTGCATATCGTTCAGATAAAACATTCAAGTTCATTTTAATTTTTTAAGTAAAGTTTTGTTTAAAAATTTATTGAATCTAAATAAGATAAATTTTTATACTATTAATTACAACACTTATTTAATGGATGAAACTTTTTTTTTAGAACCAAAACAAGTAACAAAAGATGGACGATATTTTGGCGTTTTAATAAATCAACAATTACCTATTGGAACAGTTATAAGAACTAAATTTTTGGATAACGGAGGGTTGGAGCATATTCTTAAAGGAGCGGTCGTAGCAAATCCTAAAACTGACCAAAGTTTATACTCGCACTTGATAGAATTAGATGAATTAGCTCCTCAAAGAGTGAGAGATTTTTACAAATTCAATCCTGACTCTGATATGGCTGTCGGTGAAGTTACTGAAGAAAGAGTTAAAATTTACACAAACATGGTTTTAAAAGAAGGTGCGCTTATGAAATTAACATTAACTCATGAAGAACTTAGTAAACCAATAATTATCAGAGGATTAGTGGAGTTAGAAGATGATGTAGGAATTCCTCCAAGTAAAAAGTATTGTTTTTGGATAAAATTCACTGAAGCGTTGAGCACTGAAGATTATTCTGCTTTAAAAAAAATGGATATAGATGATATGAATAATTATACAGATCAACTAAAAGAAAAAGAAGATCTTTAAGTTAATTACTTCTAAAAATACAACGAGTGATTTATTGAAATTTTTAATAATCCTGAAGGGATTTTAAAAATTTCTGGGGGTTGAATACCCCGACCGTTATAGGTTGTGGGAGGATGTTATTTCTCAGAATTTAATTTAAATCCAATTCTTTCAATGTTTTATTAATTTCTTCATCTATTACTTCAAACTTTTCTTCTTTTATGAATGTTTTTTCTTCAAGTTCTTTTTTTAATTTCTTTTTTAATTGTTCTTTTATTGTTGCTTTGTCTTCTTCATTCCAGGAATATTCTAATCCAACTCTTTCTGCATGCTTAAGAATTACTTCTGCGTCTTTAGCGTATTTGTTTGCGTAAAACTCGTTTTTGTTCACAATGGAGCCTATTTTATGTCTTAATGATTTTGTTAATAGATTTGTTAATTCTTTGATTGCACTTGTTTTGCTCATTTTATTAAGTCTCTTATTTCCTTGATATTTTTACTGAGATGTTTTCTCACAATACTGATTGTTTTGCTACTTAATTGCTCATTTTTTTTTGTGAAATTATACAATTTTTCTCCCAAATTTTTTTTTAATTCTTTATTTATTTTTTCTCTGCTTAAATCTTTATTTAAAAGAAAGTTTTTTATGGTAATTAATCTTCTTAAGCTGTCAAAATAAGCCCTGCTATTAAGTTCTATTTCCAGTAAGTCTTCAGGCATCATGAGTAACATTCGTAAATGATTTTTATCAATTATTTTTTCATTAGTTACACAAAATTTTTTGTTTGAAACGAAATTATCAAACATGCTTCTAGTTAAAGGACAAATCTTGGGTAGATTTTCTAAATTGTCTTTTTTAATTGAAAGCAAGTGAAATTTTAAACCAAATTCTTCTGTTAAAGCAGAATAAATATTTTTCTCAAACACTTCCTCAAATTCATCAGTAATAAGCATTAAATCTATATCAGTATAATCAGTATTTTCTGAAATAAAAGATCCAACAACGAAAACTTGCTTAATTTTAAATTTCAGTAAAAACGAAAAAATCTTTTTTATTAATTCTTTTTTGAAATCAGAAATTTGTTTAACATTATGAACATAAATATTTGTACTTTTTTCAATCAACCTAACTTCAACTAAATCACCAGGTTGAATAGATTCATACAGTTCTTTTGGAATGTAAATTTGACTAAATTTGGTTCCTTTAGAAACTCTTTTCTTGAACATTAAATCTTGCATAATACGTATTAAATATGTATTAATATATAAATGTTTCTTATTTTTATTTGGTTAGTTTTCCGTTAACGATTCTAGCATCAGGCTTGTAAGAGTTTCTTCCAGTCATATCGAGACTAAAATTATTATTGTTGAACTTATGTATGTAACTACCTAACGGTTTGATAATTATTTGGTCTTTATGTGACACGTATTCTATAGTTTCAGATATGTGTTTAGCGCCTCCAAAAATAATTACTTTTGCTTGAGGGTGCTCGTTAAAGATTAATGTTTTAAGATTTAAATATTGTTTTTGATCTCTACTATAAATATCAAAATCCCAATTATCGTATGCAATAACTTTGAAGCCTTGATCGTGTGCTTTTTTGATTATTTTGTAAGCGCCGTCACCCCATAATTGCATCGTGTTTGTTCTTTTTATTAATTCGGAAATGTACTTGTTGTTTGAAATGTTGGGAATGTCATCAATTAAGTCTTGAATATTTGTCGGCAGTTCAACTGCAAAAATAGTATATCCTTGTTTTTTTAATTCAGGCATTAATGATATTACCAAGTTATCATCATTTGGCGTAGAGTGCGCCTCTCCAAACATTGTTGTTTGATGAATCATTGTTTGTTCGAGTATTTGTTGTTCTAAACTGTTTTTTGTGCAGGCAGGAAGAATTAAACTTAATGCGGTTATTGCTGAAATTAATGTTTTTCTCATTAAACTGTTTTAAAATATAGATTGTTTAAAAACTTTTCTATTTAACCACTAAATGGTAGTAAAAATAGAAACATTTATAAACGGCAATTCATTATTACAACATATGAGTAAAAGAGTTAAAACGAAAAAACGAGCAGGACCTTATTTGATTGATATAATAAGACCGGTTGGAACTTCAACTATTGAAGCATATCTTGAAAATGAGTTTAATATATATTGTTGTTCAGCAACAATAGGGCCTAATGGAATGGTGAGATGCTTTGAATATGATTCTGATAAAGTGGTTGTTGCAGGTTATTTGAAAAGTTTTAAAACAGTTGATCATTTAGATTATTCAATTATAGATGATCATTGGGAGATTTTGCAAGTTGTTCCTAAAAAGGATAGGAAAAGATTGGAAAAAATTTTAAAAAATAATTATAAAACGGTAAATTTTTGGGATTAAAATGAGAACATTTATTCTTAGAGCACAAAAAGCGAACACGACAAGTTTTGATATTGATGATTTGCCTGGTGCAGGAAGGATAGATTTAGTATGTCGTTGTATAAGTAATGCGGTATTTTTATCAAATGATATGCGTAGAGATACAATAATTCATGTAGTGCTTGAAGGCCCTAAAAATCCGCCTAAAATAATAAGTTTTAACGGAAACGAATTAAGAGATTTTTATTTTGATGAAAGAAATATAGCAAGACTAATATTAATTGCATTAAAAAAAGGTAAAACATTAAACTTGAATGAAACAATTAATGTTCATCCTGGAATAAACATTTCAAAAAAAAGTTTTGAACAATTAATAAAAGAACAAACAGGAAAATTATTTTATTTGCACAAAAAAGGAACTGCTATAGAAAATGTTAAATTTGAAGAAAATACTACATTCATTTTTGGTGATTACACTGGAGTGCCAAAAAATACTGAAAAATTCTTAGATCGGTACGCAGAAAGAGTAAAATTAAGCAATAAAATGTTATTCGCAAGTCATTGTATAATTATAGTTAATAATGAATTAGATAAATCTTTTAATAATACACAGATAATAATTTAAATCTTACTTGTTTAATGGTTTGTATGTCTATTGATGAAAAAACAATTGATGATGAATTATTAATTATAGAGGTTAGTGAATGTGATTATGATGGTCTGCGTTCTAAAGGCTGGTTAAAAGTATCTAGGTTTTATGATGATCGAGTTAATGAATACATTTATGTTATGAAAAGACCCGATTTGAAAACGTTGCCTATAAAATGTGTTGATTAATTAGTGAATTTAAGATTTAAAATGGTACTTTCAGTATTTCTGTGTGTGCTTCTTTCAACTTTTATTATTAAATTCTAGTTGAGAACTATAACATAAGGCAATCTACAAACGTTACTTACTGAATTTTGCTTTTTTACCCATATTATGTTCTATTCTTAATAATTGGTTATACTTGGCTAATCGTTCACCACGACAAGGAGCTCCTGCTTTAATCCAACCGCAACCTAAACCCACACTTAAATCTGCAATAAAATTATCATTAGTTTCACCGCTACGATGACTAACAATAACATTCCATTTATTGTGCATTGCTAAACGCGCGCTTTCAAAAGTTTCCGTTAAAGTACCGATTTGATTGGGTTTTAATAATAAACAATTACAACTATCATTCACAATGGCTTTTTGAATTCTTTTAGGATTGCTAACTGTTAAATCATCACCAACAACCATTACTTTTTTACCAATTTTTTTATTTAAACTTGCAAAACTATCAAAATCTTCCTCAAAAAAAGGATCTTCAATAGAAATTAACGGATAATTTTTAGTTAAATCAACATAATAATCAATTAATTCAGATGAAGTATGCTCTTGACCTTCCAAGTAATACTTGCCTTTTCTGTAAAAATTACTTGCAGCGCAATCCAGAGCTAAACCAACTTTTTTAGAATAACCTAAATTATTTACTGCTTCTAAAATAAAATCAAAAGGTTCTTCAACACAATTTAGTCTAGGCGCGAAACCTCCTTCATCACCAACATTAACTTCACACTTACCGAAACGTTCAATCAATAATTTTTTTAATTCATGATATACTTCGCTACCAATTTGTAAAGCTTCACTGAAACTTTTAGCTTTATGGGGCACTAACATGTATTCTTGAATTTCTAAATTATTACTTGCATGTTGTCCTCCATTAATAATATTAAACATAGGAACAGGCAAACAAACTTTTTTGTTTTCAAACAAAGAAGCAATATATGGATAAACAAAACTATTTTTTTCAAGAGCAGCAGCACGACAAACAGCCAAACTAACTCCCAGCATAGAGTTAGCGCCTAACCTACTTTTATTGCTTGTGCTATCAAGTTTAAGCATTAATTTATCAATCATTTCCTGATCAAAAACATTTAAACCTTTAATCTTCTTGCAGATCTTTAATACATTTGCAACAGCTTTCGTAACACCTTTGCCATGAAAACTATTCCCACCATCTCTTAATTCAAGCATTTCATTCATACCAGTGCTTGCACCACTAGGAACACTAGCAATAGCATGAGTTTTTTCAGTACTAACTTCAACTTCTAAAGTAGGATTACCTCTAGAATCAAGAATTTGCCTTGCTTTAACTTGAGTTATTTTACTCATAATTTACCTCTTCTCCAATACAGCAATTTTTTGTTTTAGTGTGCTGTTTTTTTTTATTTTGGAACAAAATACTTTATTCCTGAAAGACTGAATGTTTTATCAACTAAGTTGTTTTGAATTTGGTTTTCTACTAATGACGATGTCCCTCTTTCTACTTCTATTTTTGATTTTAGATAGTAAAGAATTTCATCGTCGTTTTCTAAAGTTGGAGGTACTTTGATTGTTCCCTGCACGGTTTTATCATTAACGTTGAACAAGATTGTGTAAAAATAATTTATTATTTTACCCCTTCTTTCTTCAATAGGAAAATTATTTGGATATTTTTGTTCAACAACATTTGCTACTTTGATTTGATCATTGGATAGATATTCAGTCGATGGGATTAAATCTTTAAAACGTGTACAAGTATCTCCGTGTGATAAGTCTCCATTTGTATCAACACAAACATAGTCTGTTCCTGAAGCTGCTGCTAAGGTCCCAATACCAACCACGCCTAAAGAATCTATATTAAATCTGTTGCTTCCGGAAGTACGCAAATTTAATTCATCTGTTAAGTGGTAATATAAAAGACCTCCGGAAGTAGAACTTTGGGGATCTCCAAACCAAATATTTGCTTCAGTGCCATTAGGGGTCATAAATTGTATTGCTGCATGATTACTATCTTCAATATTTAGCATTGAATAAACGTGAGGTGTTGTAAGGCCACTATCTCCTCTAAATAAGTGTAGAATATCATCAGGACTTTTTGTTCCAATACCTACAAAATCTGTCGTTGAATTAACATATAACGAGTTAGTATCAACAATTAAATCACGACTAACACTCAGATCGCCACCTTTAACAATCACATCGCCAGCACCAACTAAGAATATCGACACCAAAATTATTACTAAAACATACATTATTTTTAATTTTTTCATCATTTTCACCTCAAGGATTTTTCTCATTTAAATAACCTTTCAAAAACATACTACCGGACTGATTAATATAAGCAACAGTATGACCCGTACTGTTTTGAACGATCAAATCATCACTTGAACTTGAAGGATTTAAACTTCCTTGATTTTCAAACAAAAAACCATCCAAATACAAATTACCATTGCTTAAATCAATAATCATAACATCATCTCCACTAGGATTTTGAAACCTAAACTCATCATTAACCGTCGCAGTATAAGTAGAATTTTGAGTCAAACTTCCATTAATCCAAACATTACCTGCATCACCAAACCAAGCAACAGTAGAACCGAACTCATTTCTCAAAAAAAACTTATCAACATCAAAAGTAGAATAAACACAAGAAACATCACAATTCCTTAAACCCACAGTCACACCATTACACTCACTGCTAGCAGTACAAGTAGCATCAAAAGAATTACTTCTACAAACACTCTGGTCATTTATACTGCAGGAATCAGAACAAGTATCTTCAAAATAAGTTTGCCCATACTTATTGCAAACACTCAAATCCTCATTACGCTTCTCATCACACCAAACACTTATACTGCCGTTTGCACTAAACTCACATTTACTATCTTGACCATCATACAACCCACTAACAGGAGTAAAACACCAAGAGTCATCACTCCAACCAACACCATCAACATCACAAAAACCAGAGCCACAATGTTCATCTTGCCCACAGAAAGCACCATTGCTTTCTAAAAGTTTTACTTCTAGTGCTTGTGTTTGAGCCGTTGATACTGTAAAGAAACTACCATTAAGCACTGTACCGTTTGCGTTGAAAGTTACTGTTTTGAAACCCTGTGATTCTCCTTGTATTTCAAAAATGCGCGTGTTTCTATCCCAATCTGCAGGAATATCTCCAATACGATCAGAATCATTACTACTGCCATCAAAACCATTAACAAAACTAATTCCACTAGTACCATTAATCCAAGCATTAGTATCATAACCCATCAATCCTTCATAACCAACAGTAGCATAACCTTGAGCAACTTGCCCAATGTAAATGCTGCTGTTAAGCAATGTCGAAAAAATAGTCATATCAGGCGTTCTGGTCCTTCTAATAGCATTAACTTTCAAACCATACTCTTGAGAACTACCAGTACCATTCAAATCAATAACTTGAACAGACGCAATCCAAGTACCAGGACCAGGATTTTCAATAACATACTTTTCAACGTTATTCTTATCGTCATCTTCTTTACTGTAACTAACAACATTACTATTATTATCCGTCAAATACAAATCTATATCGTTATACAAATCATGAGTAAAATTATTAGAACCAGCAATGTCTGGCCAAACAAGAGTAACAACCAATTGCTGAGCGTTAATCGGAACACTAAAAGAATAAGAATCCACAACAGAAAAACCAGAACCAGGCTCACCAACAGTACCATTAGCAAAAGCATCCAAATACTCATCAGACAACTTAAAAACAGATCTATAAGCATCCAACCGTCCCCAGACAACATCAAAATCAATACCACTACCTGTACTTGTACTAGTCACACTACCACCAACAGTCTGACCCAACAAAAAAGCCTTTAATAAATGAGGAGAATAAGACTCATTCAACTTAAGAATCTGAGCAGCAACGCCCGCAACATGAGGGGTGGAAAAACTGGTCCCGCCATCAAAATCATAGTTATTATTTATTTCTGGAGCTGTTATGTCCGATCCAGGGGCTAGAATATCAGGTTTTACACGCCCATCTTTGGTTTTTTTCGAACTATACTCCATTGCATATATATTATTAAAAGAGGAGTTCCATCCTTTTAAATCTAAATTTTCATTCGTACTTGAGTTGAAATAATCTCCGCTTGCACCAACAGTTATAGAATTTTTAGCAGTGCCTGGTGGATTCACTTTCGATTTGGATGAATACCCATCATTACCTGCGGAAGTTACAATCAGTACTTTTTTCCCGTTATTACCAAGTGTTGTATTGTCCTCTTGTTCAGAATAAGAGTTGTAAAAACCATCTAAAATGGGATCACCATCACTCCAACTCAAACTTATAATATCTGCTGAACTAGGTTCAGTATAATTACCATCACTATCTGGGTCTAATATATTTTGCCATATGTCAGGTAAATTCACAGTAGGCGCGACCCAATCATCGGAATCATTGTAAACTCTTTGGATCACTAAACTTGCTTGGTGTGACACACCTTTAAGGAAACGATTTCCATAATTACTTTGACCTGAAATAATACCCGCTATTCTAGTACCGTGACTTACATTAAAAGCAGCAGGAATACTATCATTACCTCCGTAATCAGTTGCGTTATAAATAGTAATGTTCTCAAAGTGTGTGTGATTGAAGTCTATTCCATCATCAATAATTCCAACTGTAATTCCAGAAGCATTCGCTAAGCTCACATTACTCCAAAGATAATCCGCAGCAATAACTTCAACACTACGATCCAAATCCTTTCTGGGTAAAGAATAAGGTTCTATTGTTTTGACAAAATTTAATGATAGCAAATCCATAACATTCCCAGAAGATATGTTCACTGCGAGTGACTGACCACGTTCATAAATAATGTTATTTGACAAAAGTTTTATTTTATTTACTTTTTGTTTACCTAGAAAGTCATACAAAAAAACAAACAACATAACATTTGGTTTTCTCAAAATATCATCAAGGACAAGGTTGTCTACCTTAATTTCTGGATCTGGCAATCCGATCCATCTGACGTGATCAAAGTTATGATTTTCTAAGAAGTCTTTGGTTACTTTTGCTGGATATGTGTGATCTCCATGGTATTGGTATAGTTTAATGAGTCCTGCTTGCTTCATTTTGTCAATCTGTTCTTGTGTAGGATCTCCTTCAGGCCATGTTTCAAACTGCATCAGAACATAAACAGGATCCTCCTGTAAGTTTAAACTTTTGAAATAATCATTTAATGCTTGACCTTTCAAAGGAGTGGTAATTTCCCATTTACCACCACGAACACCAGTATCATAAGACCTCTCACGACCCTCATAAAACTCAGAAGCTGTGATGAAAGTGCGTGTTAAGCTACTTTTAGGCAGAGGTGTAGAAAATCCTACAATTTGTGGTTTTTCACTAAATCGGGGAATCTTTGTTGTAGCAGCGAATACTGAAAGGGATAATAAATATATGATCAATATTGAAAATACATAAATACTTATTTTCTTTTTAGTGATCATTTTCACTGCCTCGTTTTTTTCATTATTTTATTATTTTTCACCAAGACTCTCTTTTTGTGGTTCTGAATAAGGATTTACATTTCTAACAAAATTAAAAGATAACACTTTAAATAGTTTACTGGAGTTCATATTAACTATTAAATTATTGCCTCTAATATTTATTACTCGGTTAGATAGATTTGTAATAATTGCAATCTCACTATTTTCTCCGCCATGTAAAACAATCTCAATATTAACAGCATTCTGCGATAAAAAATGGTCTTTATAATCTTGCACAATTTTCAGGTAAGGATCTTTATTTTCTACAATACCGATCCATCTGACGTGATCAAAGTTATGATTTTCTAAGAAGTTTTTGGTTACTTTTGCTGGATATGTGTGATCTCCATGGTATTGGTATAGTTTAATGAGTCCTGCTTGCTTCATTTTGTCAATCTGTTCTTGTGTAGGATCTCCTTCAGGCCATGTTTCAAACTGCATC
>Ga0210057_1003329_pt1 | contig 22249 bp, 25 predicted proteins | sample CryGeyCG2114_010_2_FD_183968 | JGI IMG/M metagenome (GOLD analysis project Ga0210057, IMG submission 183968) | Groundwater microbial communities from aquifer - Crystal Geyser CG10_big_fil_rev_8/21/14_0.10 (SPAdes) (version 2) | ecosystem: Environmental > Aquatic > Deep subsurface > Groundwater ...
ACCTGAATTGTGCCACTGGTGATAGTTCCAATGCCTGTAATAGCGCTGATGGTCGTCGTCTTTCCAGCGCCATTCTTTCCAAGAAATCCAAAAAACTCTCCTGGTTTTACAGTCAAAGAAATACCATCAACAGCAGTGAGGTCACCGTATTTTTTTGTAAAATTTATTATTTCAAGTGCGTTCATACTGTTGTTTCTAAAAATTTCCAAATTTTCCCCCCCACCTTCCACGTGTTCAAGCTCGAAGAACCGAGATGTCCACCTTTCTTTAGGAGAAAAAAACGACATCCCACATCCTTTACAAAATGAACAGTAGGCTCATATAATACCACATCATCGTCTAATGCGTGAAGAAGCATGATTTTGTCTGAACCAATATCTTTTGCATGGTCAACCGGATTGTAGAATGTTCCACGTGCAAGCTTGTCCCAGTCATCAAGTGAAAATCGATATGCTTCTCCAAATGAATCTTTTACCATACGCCCGAGCATACTCATCGGCTCAGTAGGGCTCTTCTCCTCTTCTCGCCAATCAACAACAGGCGAGATAGCAACTGCTTTTGTTACTCGTGAATCCATAGAACAGAGAATCGCCGCAGGCCCGCCAAAACTCGAACCTATCACATATATGTCTGGATTCTCAATGGTATATTCCTCATTCGTCCACGCATCTTGAAACGATTTTGAAACTCCGCCAACCACATCAAGGATGTCCTCATGCGGAGAATGATCAAGAAACGTTCCCCCACTTTCCCATGTTCCTCGATAGCGGGGAAGAAATACCCAGTACCCTTTTTTTGCAATTGTATACATTACCTTTTTTGCATTCGGCATACCTGGCATGCCAGAAGCTAAAATAATAACCTTATTTGAGGGTTTTTTTGGCTGAAGAAATTCTGTAACAATGTCACTCGCAAAACGCGTGCGCAGTGGATATTGCATATCGTTAGGTAACAGACGATGCATGTTCTCTCATGTGGAGATACATATCAAAACATGTCTTTAATACAATAAGAATCAGGACTGCAACGAAGGGAGAACCGAACACCATCAGTGGAAAAGCGCCAAATAAAATAGCAAGGTGCAAAATAACCACTCGTTTGTATGGTTGACCCATTTGTTGGTTTATAGAACGAGTGAGATATTCTTTCTTGCCAATAAAATTTGTAACAAAAGAATACCCATGACTTACGAAACTCGTCACCAACGCAGTAATCACACTTCCAAAAGTAATATCTGCTGGGCCATAAAGTGAAAATACAAATATACCATGGACGAGAGCAAACATGCCGAAATGAAATACAAAAAAAGGAATCGTAAACGTGCGAATAGCAGTGTATGCTCTGGCGCGTGCCGACTCGGAAAGTTTGTTCAATCCTTCTGTCATCTGCGTATCCACTCCTTTTGTCATATACATTTTTGGTACATTGAGTATCCCGACAACAACCGTTTCAAGCCAATAAAAGAAAAGAACACCAAACAAACTCCATCCAAAAAACAACACACCAACAAGTGGCACAGCATTGGCAGAAATCAAGAAAAAAATTGACGTACGTGAATCGTGAGTCATAGACATATATTATTTGTAAGCTTTGCGAACAAAGGGGCCATCGTCATCAATAAACAAACCAACGTCCTCAGTATACACAAGGTGCATATCGACGGCAGAAGGTAGCACATCTTCTCGGGTCACATGGAGTGTCCATGACATGGGCGAAGTGACTTCAACATCATATGTTGCCACTATCTGTAAATTTGGGTATCCATCAAAGACTGCTTTTCCATCAGAAAATGACCACGTTTTTGATATGCCAATATCGCCGGATGCATCAGTACTGTCATATTGCCATGTTCCTCCTTCAAACACATATAGCTCTCTTTGCTCTGCATCTTTCTGCTGAGAAGTATCTTTTGAAACGTCGATCAAAGTAGTCGATGCGATACTGTTTTGCTGTACTACCTCTACCGACGTTGATACAACCGATGTAGCTTCTTCTATTTTTTCTGAATCTAAAACAACGTCTTCCTGCGTGTTTTCTATAGGTGGAAGAATAGATTCTTCAGTGCGCCCACTCTTCATTACAAAAAGATGAACAAGCCACCAAAGCATAACACCGACAAAAAGAAATAAAGTGAAGAAAAGAAGATTATTTTTCATATAGTATAATGCCAATTATTCCTGGCGAAGCGCTGAAATAGGATCCAACGTCGCTGCTTTTTTCGACGGGAAATATCCAAAAAGCAATCCTATCCCCACAGAAAATGATGTCCCTATTATAATCGATGGAACGGAAATCACAAACTTCCAATTTAATCCTGCAAACTGCGCGCCAAGGGCGATGAAAAATGAAAGGACAATACCAACGGCAATGCCGATAGCGCCACCAAACATGGTCAGCACCACTGCCTCGGTAAGAAACTGTCTCCTAATTTCTTTTTCACGCGCACCCACGGCTTTGCGAAGGCCAATTTCAAACGTGCGCTCCACCACCGACACATACATCACATTCATAATCCCCACCCCTCCTACGATAAGGGAGATAGCTGCGAGAACAACGAGGAGCATCTGGATACCAAAGAACACCGTATTGATCAAATCGACTGATTCTTGTTGTGTAGTCACAGAAAAGTCGTCTTTGTCAGGGTCGGTGATGTTATGCTGTTCCCGGAGGATCCATCGAATTTCCTCTGCCGTGGCATCAGATTTGTCCGCATCCGCCATCTGTCCGATCATAAACATGACATGAACAATGCCCATCATTTTCTTTTGTGCAGTCTGGAGTGGAATATAGGCGATCTCATCGTAGTTAAAAAATCCAGTCGCACCCCGCTCCTCCAATTCGCCAATAACGCGAAATGATTTCCCTCCAACTTTGATATTTTTCCCGACCGCTTCGTCATTCCCAAACAATGTTTCTTTCAGTTTCGAGCCAAGCACCACGACTTGCGTGGCAGCAGCATCCTCTTCGTCCGTATAAAATCTCCCTTTTTTTATCACCGTGCCTGTATCGATATGAACATAGCTCGCGGTCACGGCAAAAATAGTTGGTTGCTTTTTTTCATTGCCGTATGCAAACACTGCCTGCGTCGTGACCCCCGCATATATGTCTGTGATGGTATCAAGGGCAAGCACGCGCTTTGCATCATCGAGTGTCAGTGTTGTTATTGTTACCCCGCCTGCCATAGACTGCACATTCGCAAGAGATGCCTTCCCCGTGCTTGGCACTTTTACTTCTATATCAATCCAATTGCTCCCAAATGAATCCAGCTCACCCAGTACAAGTCCTTTCACTCCGTTTCCTGCAGACAATACAAGGATGACCACTGCCACACCAATAGTCACGCCAAAAATAGTCAACCCTGCCCGGCCTTTATTCTTTGTCAGTTGTTTCCACGCGAGGAGGAAAGTTTTCATAGTATATTATGAATGATGTAACTCAGGCCTTCAGGCCTGACACACACGTATCAAACCTAAAGGTTTGAGTTACAAGTTATTCATACCTTAACGCATCTATCGGATCTAGTCGCGCCGCCTTCCGTGCTGGATACACTCCAAACACAAGACCGATCAATGTGGTAATACACATCGATACTATCACAGCCGTTGGGGAGACAATAAAGTCATACTGATACCCAAGTCCCTGCACAATCTTTGCAATAAGGAATGCAAGGAAGACACCAATGGCGAGCCCAATCAGACCACCGAGCAGAGAAAGCACAATTGTCTCAATAAGAAACTGTCTTAGAATATCGCTATCAGTCGCACCCAGTGCTTTGCGCAATCCCACTTCTCGTGTTTTTTCCTCAACTGCAATCAACATAATATTCATAATACCCACTCCACCTACAAAGAGCGAAATCGCTGCAATTGCAACAAGAAAAAACTTCAATGCGTTCGTAATGGTCGTCAGAATATCGAGCGCAGCTGCCGTGTTCCGAATAGAAAAATCTTCTTCACCATGCCTGTCCACCAACACCTGTCGTATTTCTTCTTCTGTCTGATCAATATACTGTTCCCCTTCGAGCTTCATACGGATAAACGTCACATGCCGAACGCCAAGCAATTCGTATTGCGCAACCCGCAGTGGAATGACAATACTATTGTCCGCATCACCAAAAATAGAACTTTCTTTTGGCGCCAGGACACCAATCACACGGAACTGTTTATTATCCAGTTTTACCCGCTCCCCAACAGGATCCTGATTCCCAAAAATTTCTTCTGCAATTTGTGAACCCAGTACCATCACGGGTTCGCCTTCCTTTGCCTCGGCCTCGGTAAAGAAACTTCCGTCTGCCATGCTCACAGCTTCTACCACGTCATAATCAGCATTCGCGCCGGTGTATGTGACATTTCTATCAACATTTCCCCACTTGAGCACCCCATTGCCTGTAACATAGCCAGATGCATAGGACACATGCCCGACATTGCTTTTATTGAGAAGCGCATCCTTGTCGTCCTCGGTAAGCGTGACAATCATGATGCCAAGCGCCTGCGCCGGCGGACCATTTGGGTCACTGGCTCCTGCAAGAACCACCACCTGGTCTGTGCCCCGCCTCTGCACCTGTCCTGTAATCAGCGACTGAGCTCCAGCCCCAGCACTCATAACGAGAATCACAGAAGAAATACCAATAATAAGACCAAGCATGGTCAAAAAAGACCGTCGTTTGTTGACAAACAAATTTTTAGTGGCTGTCTTGTAGGAATCGAGAAGAGTCATGTGATGCAGTATAGCCTTCATGACAAACAAAATTGGAATCTTCCTCGGCGTTATCAGTATTGCATTGATCAAAGCATAGTACTCCTACTTCCGTATATCCCCATCTCTCACAGACCGCCTCCCATTGACCACTACATCTTTTTCAATCACTCCATCTTTGAGCCCGACGATCCGCTTGGCATGGCTTGCCGTGTCTTGCTCATGCGTCACCATGATGATGGTTCTTCCCTGATCATTGAAATCTTCGAGTATTCTCATGATTTCTGTCCCCGTCTTGCTGTCCAGATTCCCGGTCGGCTCGTCTGCAAACACAATATCCGGATCATTCACAATCGCGCGCGCGATCGCGACACGTTGTTTTTCTCCTCCGGAGAGTTGGTTGGAGATGTTATTGATCCTGTAGGAAAGCCCCACCGCGTCAATCGCTTTTTTTACATCAGCCTCATCTAACTTTTTTTTCGAGTACAAGAGCGGGAGAGCGACATTGTCGTAGACACTTGTGCGAGGAAGCAAATTGAATGCTTGAAACACAAATCCTATTTTTTCATTTCGCATGTGTGCCAACTCGTCGGATGAGAGTGTAGAAACATCATGTCCTTCAAACACATACTCACCCTCTGTAAGATTGTCTAGAAAACTGAGAATATGCATGAGCGTGGACTTACCAGAACCACTTGGTCCCATGATCGCCACAAACTCTCCTTTGCCGATCGTAAGATCAATACCATGAAGCACTGGTGTCTCGATGTCGCCAGTGACGTATGATTTTTTAAGATTTTTTATTTGGATAAGGGGCATATCTAGAAGTTCCCTCCCCTTTATAAGGGGAGGGTTAGGGTGGGGTTGCTGTCGTCCACTGTTCTTTCTTATGTGATAATCCCCCTGATACGTGTGCCACACTGTTTAAGATTCTTTCAAAAACGTCACGACATCGTCCCCTTCATTGAGGCCACTTGTAATTTCAACCAATCCATCGTCACCAGCAAGACCTGTTTCAACTGTCCGTTCTTCAAATATTCCTTTTTCTTTATTTTTTACAACACGAACAAATTGTGTTCCGTCTTTTGTAAGGACGGCACGCCTTGGAATCACGAGAACTTGCTCACGAATATCCGTCTGAATATCCACATTGACCGTCATACCAGAACGGACATCGTACTCACTTGGAATATCATCGAACAAAATAGTTGTTTTGTAGTACACCACACCAGAAATTTCCGTTTCACCAGGTTCAATTTTTACCACAGTCCCTGAAAAAGGAACGTTCTCTCCGTATGCGTCGAGCGTTATATGAACAGAATCATTCAAAGATAGCTTTGCAACATCTGACTCAGAAATATCGACTTTAATAGTAAATCCATTTGCCAAAATACCCACCACTTCTTGATTTATCGTGACATTCTCCCCGACTTCGACATCAAGTTTACTAATCATTCCAGTCGCTAGGGCGACAAGATCTGTTTTTTTCAATTCATCACGAAGCGTAGACAAATTTGCAGCTTGACGGGACACGTCAGCTCGAAGTGATGCCACATCTACATTCCGTGGAGGGGCAACGAGATCATTATAACTCGCCTGTGCCTGAACCACGTTTGCCTCTTGTGCAGATACTTGTGCTTCAGCGACTGCAATATCTGCATCTGTCTGTTTTTTTGTTTGTTCCAAATCTGATAGTGCTTTACTATATGCGATAGTATACGAGGTGAGCGAATTTCGTGCGGACGCAATTGCTTGATTTCCATTTGTTACTCCTGTAGCACTCGTATCAATGGCCCCCTGTACTGTCGTAACTCCTGATTTGAGTGTATCGAGTGCTGTTTGTGTGAGGTTACCAAGGGCTCTTGTGGCGACAAGGACTCGCTGGACATTCAACAAAAGGGTCTGCATCGCCCCAAGTGCACTATGTACTGACGTGTACGCCATATCTATTGCAGTATGATCATCTGATGCAGAAAGAACTCCTACGAGGGTATCTGCCTGCACTTTTTTTGATTTTGTTATTGCATATGACGAATTCGCTGCATAGAGTGTACTCATGTCTACCACACTCAATACATTTTCAAATGTGTTATTGGCAAGTGTGTTATCGATGCCTAAAATGTTATCAGCAATAGTGAGTGCATTCCCAAGATTTGTCGTCGCTGATTTCATTGTATTCACAAGATCGGCATACGCATCATTCACCAGTTCACTATCTTCTCCATCTGCCACCAGTTGCAAATTATTCTTTGCCGTTTCAACTGCTTTTTCTGCGCTTGCGACACTGGCAGATGATTGTGCTTCTACTTTTGTGAGATTTGCTTTTGATTGTGCGAGCGCTGCTTCTGCTTGCTTCACTACAGCAAAATTCTTTTTTTGTACTTCATCACTCGGCCCTGCAAGCTCCAGATTCAATCTCGCTTGTGCCGATGCAAGTAGCGCAGCTGCTTCGTTATAGCGTGCTTTTTGTTGTTCACTTCCGAGTCGTGCGATAACATCTGTCGATGTCACGTTGTCGCCCACATGTTTCAAAATCTCAATCACTTTACCGCTCGTCTCCCATCCGTATACAAGATCAAGCGATGCCTCCACCGATCCTGTCTCACTCACGGTTTGTGTGAGATCAATACGCTCGACCAGCTGACTGGAAAATTCAGGAACAGGGGTCTTTTTTGACTGCACAAACACAAATCCACCAATCAAAAGTACCACAATAATAGGTGTGTATACCTTTTTCTTTTTTAGTAATGAGGAAATCTTCATATAGCTACAGTGTAGCGCTTATGAAGGGAAAAAAGCAAGACTTGAGACCAATTACCCGAATATAAAACAAGTGATTTAATTACTCGTAATCAGTATATTTCGTATTGTTTCCACGTGCTTTTTCAATAGGATATTTTTTCGCAGTTTTTTCTAATTTTTTCATAACAGCACCATGTAAATTTATTCCAAGATCATCAGCTATAAGGAGCACATGGTACAGAACATCTACAAGCTCGTCCGACACATCTTCAAGGTGTGACTTCGCATATACGATACTTTCCGCATTGGTTTTATATCGAAAAAGCTCAAGCACTTCTGCTACCTCAATTGACATTCCAATAGCTAATTCTTTTGGATCATGTAATTTCTTCCAATCACGCTCGTCACGAAATTTTTTTACTGCATTTGTCATCTGTTGTATATCTGACATAAAAAGTAAGTTAGGTTCTTACAGTCCTATTATTAGTTACCAAAAAACGTCTCATACCTCCCTTTTACTTCTTCAAACGATGCTCGCCACTCATCTTTTATAGGATCGCCTGCTGGAAGTTCGACTGTGAGTGGATTTACTTTCACTCCATTTTTTACCATTTCATAATGGACGTGCGGTCCGGTTGACCATCCTGTCGACCCAACATATCCTATCACATCACCCTGCTGTACACGATCCCCTGCTTTGACTGCATATCGAGAAAGATGGGCATAATGTGTATCCCAGACATCATTGTGGCGAATGGCGACAAAATTGCCATAGCCACCATTCCAACTCGCACGTGTCACGACACCATCTCCTGTTGCATGAATGGACGTACCTAGTGGCGCAGCATAATCGATAGCAAGATGTGGGGCAGTACTTTTTGTGACAGGATGAAATCGTGCTGATGTAAATCCAGAGGAAATACGGGAATATGTTACAGGTGCTTTTAAAAATGGTTTTTGGAGTGACGTCCCATCTATTGCATAATACCCCACGCCTCCATCTGGATCAACAAACCGCACCGCAGTATAAGTCTTTCCTTGATTCATAAATGTCGCTACAAGCACATTTCCGTCTGGTCCACTCTCACCATCTCTCGATCGTTTTTCGTAAATGAGAGAAAAAGAATCTCCCTCTTGAATAACCGTCGCAAAATCTATCTCCCAGGCAAACACATCGGCGAGAGCAAGAATCGTTCTATCCTGAATACCAGCATCATTCCCTGCCACAAAAAGCGATGACTGAATCACACCATGTGCCTCTGTTTGCTGTTTGTCATAAGGAATATCTTGTCTCGTTACGACAAACTCATCGACTGTATTTTTTGTAATCAATGCCTGCTCTTCTGAATTGATATCATATACAATCACATCAAACACCCCATCTTTTTTTTGTACCACAAACGCACTCCCAAGTTTGATAGATGTAAAATCATAGATATTTTTCCCTGCATCGAGTACTGCTTGCATATCTTCGTATGAATACCCCATACGTTCAATAACTGATGCAAATGTATCCCCTTCTTCAATAGAAAATGTTTCCTTTGTAATCACTGGCTCGGGTTCTCTCATCTCAGACACTGCACCATCCGAATGGATTGCCTGCCTCGCAACAGAATCCTGCTTCCAAAAAAAGAGCACGACTGCGACAATGATGAGAATGAGTATAAATAGTGTTCGCTTCATAGATTTATTTATCCTTCGACGTATATAATTTAAAGATATCGTCTAATTAACCATGTGGGTTACTATCATACAAAAAAAATACTCTTCTGGCAACATTTTTGTAGAGACAGCAAAAAGATTCAAAATTTAAAAAGCCATTGATGTATCAATGGCTCTTATGTGTACAATCACCGTATGTATTTTTAAAAAAATATAAGTATACCTCCCCCACCGCTCAACAGGAGTAGGAGTGACGCACCAAGCAGAATAAGATCAAACTCCCATCCCATCTTATCCATAGAAGAAAACGACACTTTCCACTTGCGTACTTTAAAATATATGGCACCTACCATGACGACGGCAAGAAGAAGTGCGTAGAACTGAAGATAAATACCAAGAATAATGCCAAGTCCTGAAATTCCTTCGACAAGTCCGAGGAGCGTCACTGCCCATGCTTTGCCACCAAACATACCTGCCATGTTTGCTGGTTTCTTTAATTTTGGAAGAGCGTGATAGATGAAAATAACACCGAGCACAAGACGGAGGAGAAAAAACCCAAGGTCACTATATGCGAGAAAGTTTGACCACACCATACAATAAAAAATTATGAATGAAGCTCCCCGCCTCAGAGGGGCGGGGGATCTCCTGAATTTTTTCTTTCTCGCACCAAGGTGCGGGGAATTAGACCCAGGAGAGATTAAACATGTATGAAACAAGTATACCACTCAGAAAAACAAAATCAAACTGCCTCCATTGGAGTTTGGCACACTGTTTTTGCTTCAGATATAATCTTCGATCCTCTCTGCGACACCATACCAATATTCGCCAGCAGACGAGGTTTTTCAATAATATCTTTACACAACACAATATTTTTCCGAAGGAGCAGTTCTTTTTCTTTTTTTGTGAGTGATGGAAGACAAGTGATTGGATGCAATCCTGCTTCTTCAATCATTTTCTCCAATCCCCCACTTTCAGGATACCGCCATCCAATGAGCGTCATCCCCATACACTCACCATACTGAATAGCACTCGAGGTAAGTCGGGTATTCGTCACCACCCATGATTCATGTTTCTTGTGTGTGTCTCCAGAACGCTTAAGCTGTTTTTCTATATCTTGGAATCGTGCCTGGATATACAGAGGAACTTTTACATCGGTATGCATTCCGGGCTGATTGTGAAATTTTGCTTCGACAAGTACATGCACAGTATCTTTTATTGCCACGACATCTACTTCGTGCGAAACACATACCCCTTCTACAATCACACCTATGCGTGTCTGGTACCCATGTCGTTTTAAAATTTCTGCAATAAATACTTCAAACGGAAATCCCGTCGGTCCGAGTTCCATGATCGCTTGTTTCAAACTATACCTGCCTGCGATAGGATGATACTTCATCCCTTTCAGAAGCGTGTACGCCTTCGAATAAATATCATGTGTTGTCGATACTCCATCTCGAATCGTTGCTGAGACTTTATCAGTAACACTGTTCGCAACATCTTGTGGCGCACCCGACCGAACTAGCGAGGTAAACAAACTACTGCGAGAAAAGTGCGCCTTCTCGCCATTTGCTTTTATGATGAATGGAGGTTTTTTCATATTAAGTTAATCCTGAGTAAAACGAAGCCTGCCTGCCGGCAGGCAGGGATCTTTCTTACCTGACAACTTTTTTAAGAAGGTAATAACCAACTATAGTTTACCAAAAATAGCGTTCTATAGAAAATAAAACTGACTTCTTCAGATGGAGACATTGACATCTCTCTCTCTTTGTTATGGTGAACTATCTTTCCCAAATGCCACACAGGGTGGTTTTTTGTGGAGAGATGGGGAGGGGTAGAATGAAGTACACACCATGAGTCGAGTACATCGTAAACAAACTCGACGAAATCGGGGATGGAGAGGATGATGAGATCCGTTGGGCGCGGACCAGCGACCTCTGCAACCTGATAGTCGAAAGCCCGCTCAGGCGGTTGCTCTCAGAGGTAGATCAAAGAATGATTCTCGACCATCTCTGCTTGGTCAGAACCTGCGAGAAAATCACGGGGGACGCGGAGCACACACTTGCGTTCCTCAACGCTGCGATCGGCGCACTGGAGGCCAGGATCTCGTCGCCGAGGAAGGGGCGACGTCGGCGGTAGTCTGGTCATGCCACCAAAGCAACCCCTGCCCCCCATGGACGAGCGTTCATCGGGGGCGGGGACTTCACAAAATTTTCAATGATTACATAAATTTGGAAAAGGATTAAACTGATATTTGCAGTGTTTTTTTATTTTTAAAAAGAACGGAGTGACACACGACCGCAGGGAGTGTGTTTACGGACGCCCCTACTAAACCATTGCCGGCAGGTAAACATTCCCTTTGTTCATACGTTACTCCGATCAATATTATCCCAAAAACAACAGCAACGTCATAACCAGAATACCGAGCAACAGCGCAACGAGATGTTTGATTGATTCGTGCACACGAACTTCCTTATGTAATTCTGGAATTAAGTCTGCTGCCGCAATATAGATAAACGATCCTGCAGCAAACGGAATCAAAATGGTAGCAAGCCCATCAATAGAGCCAAGAAAAATAAGCGCGAGGATTGCGCCAAGGATTGCGCCAAGTGCGGTGAGAAAATTGAGATAGAGCGCTCTCTTTCGAGAAAATCCCCCATGCAGGAGAACGCCGAAATCACTAATTTCCTGTGGAATTTCATGGAAAATAACAGCCACTGTCGTCGCAATACCAACAGGAATACTGACGACAAATGTCGCGGCGATAATCATACCATCGATCACATTGTGAACGAAATCACCAAGCAGATTTAAAATTGCAAATGGGTGTATGTGCTCTTCTTTTGTATCGTCAATATGATGACAATGGTGCCAATGAATCAACTTTTCTATCATGAACCACACAATAATACCCGCAAGGACCCCAAATGAAATGACCGGTTCAAATCCACCATCCCCTGCTGCCTCTGGCAGCAAGTGCAAGAAAGCATCACCAAGTAAAGCGCCGGCAGAAAAACTAACGAACAGGAGCAGCCATGTTTTTAATCGTTCAGCATTTACCGCGAACGTCACAATGCCAACGAGTGATACAAGACTGATAACAATCACACTGCCTATTGTATACAGCCAGATAGAAATAGAGACCATACAGAAAAATAGTTAAACCACAGCGCATGTGTTGCACAGTCCTGTGAACACGACACTATGATGAATAAAAGAAAAACCTTTTGCTTTTGTTCTTTTTACTTCACAGTCAATACAGCTCGCCTTTTCGCATCCCGTACAGACGACATGGTGGTGATGCTCACACCCATGCACTTCGTAATGCTGCTCCCCATGTTGCAATAATACAGGATGGATAATATCGAGAGATACAAAGAGCTCGAGTGTTCGATATATAGAGACCTTATCGAGCGATGGAAGTGCAATATGCACTTCTTTCGAAGAAAACACACCGGGTGAATTTCCGAGCCATACTGCAACGGCTTTTCTTGGAGCAGTTACTTTTGTCTGTTGTGCAGAAAAAATATCTGCAATCCAATTTGGAATAGTCATAAAAATATTTTTCTAAGCCAATACGTCATCCCGAGTGGATGGCTTATGAAATAAAGCCAGAAATCGAGGGATCTCGTCGTCCTTTGGTTAAACCGCAAAATTCACTACATGCAGAGAGATACGACAATGTACTCCATAATCAATGTACATACACTCTACTGCAACTCAGTTGCATCTGTCAAGAACTTCCTGTGCACAACTCTCGCCCGCTTGCGCTTCGGAAAAAAACTGGGTAAACTACAGATATACTTAGAAGTACACCTTGTACTCATAACCATATAGAGTATGAAACACCATTCTTCATACGCACTCTTGCTTCCTGCCGTCCTTCTCCTCGTCGGTGGAGGATGCGTCCGCGTACAACAGACAACAAACACTGGAGGAGAGATAGACTCATCTAACAGTGAGATGGTCAATTCAGAAACCACAGCAACAATTGCTGTTGACACCGCTCCCGTGATAAAAAGCCATGTCCAAACAGTCGTCGACGGTATGATCACCATAGATGAAATCACACTCCCGCTCGATGGGTGGGTTGTGGTATACACAGACGACAATGGAAAACCTGGAAAAATAGTTGGAAAATCATTTTTTAACAAAGGGACATACGGCGAAACAAAGATGGAAGTAGACCAAAGCGCACTCACAAACAAAATATACCTGATTGCCCATGCTGACGAAGGGGCCTCTGTACAATTTGAATTTCCAGGTCCAGATGTTGCGATGGAAATGAATGGTACTGTTCCTGCGGTATCTCTTATGCTCTCTGGAGACGTCATGATAAAAGAAAACGCAGAAGACAATCAAGGCACGGCTAAAGAAGACGAAACGGAAGTTACTGAAGGAGGCAATATGGAAGCACAAGCAGATATATCAACAGACGTCATGATAAAAACAGAAAGTGATGCAGGAGAAACCACTGTCGACGTACAAGCCGATGCAGGCGCAATGCTCCAGACAAACGTCACAGTCAACATCGAAAAATTCTCTTTCCCAGTTGAAGTCCGTGTAAAAAAAGGAACAACGGTCACCTGGACAAACCGGGATAGTGCTGGACATACTGTGACTAGTGATGCTGGCGCGTTTGGATCCGCACTCCTTGATACAGGGTCAAGCTTTTCGTTCACCTTCGACACAGTGGGCAGATTCCCCTACCACTGCGCCCCACACCCTAGCATGACAGGGACCGTGGTAGTCGAATAGTCTTACAAAATAATACTCTCTTCCACGTCTTCCTCCTCTTGTTGTAGTGGAAGCACATAGACATCTCTACGAAAATCGTCTGCACCTATACACTCACCTTCACCACGTACAATCCGTTCCATCGGTCCACACGCATAACATCCTGCAGTTCCTTTTGGACAATCAAATTTTTTCAATTGTCGGGCGAGTTTTATCTTTCTTGCAATGCGGAGAATCTTTTCACGCGCATCTTCAAGTGGTGGCAATTCTTTTTCCGTAAGGTCGTCGTTGTCTTCGAGATACCAATAACTTGCCTTTACCACTTTTCTTTTCTGACACTCATGAACGAGCAGATGATAAATAGGAAGTTGGAGCGACAATGCATCTTCTTGTTGTTTGCCAGTTTTGAAATCAATAATATGGACGGCGTCTTGTTCTGGCAGATATTCAAGCCAATCTACTTTTCCGCATAAAATAATCTCTTCTTCTTCGGAAAGCCAAAAATTGGGAAGATCTTTTTGAATTTTTACGGAAAGATTGCCAATAGGACCTGGATGATTGTATACGCGTGCAATCATGGCTTCACCGCGAGCACGATACTTTTGTTCCGATGTCTCAGAAAAAAAGCCCCCCCGCTTTCCAGAGACTTTTCCCCATTCTCGTTTGAATCGCTCAGGGAGAGGCGCAGAAAAACGCTCATCGCAAGGGATTTCAGACAATGCTTCGAGTGTGTTGTGAACGACCTGCCCGAGAGCAAGTGGTGGACTCATGAGGGTAATCTTGTGTCCGGTCTTCGGATCCTTGTATACATTTTTCAAAAAATAACTCCGTGGACAGGCGAGGTAGTCACTGATAGAGCTGTGTGATGTCCAGGTGGCTGCAAATTTGTCTGACATATAATTTGTCTGTCATGAATAACGTCGTACGTATCATTGTACATGAAGCAAGCGTATTACAACAAACGGGCAATACTCACAAAGAACATAAGATGCACTGGATAAAACCCATAAAACCACCATTTATACTTCGTATACCCAGGTGTGTTTGTATACATATAAATCAATGGAAGTGCAATGAGAGAAAACAATTGTGTCATATTTACCGCGTACAATACATGTGTCACAAGCCCAAAAAATAGTCCATCACCCACTGACTTTATGTAGAGCGCAAACACAATCCACAGTATTTGAACAATATACATGTCCCGTTTGTTTCCAAATTTGAGATGAAATAAAAAAATACTAATTACTCCATACAACCCATATTCCAGAGGAAGAATCCCAGCCCCAACAATAGCTAATGCAGTAAATATCCATCCAAACCGGGATGCATGATATGTCTTTTCGTACAACATAATCACCCCAAGCCCATATGCAAGAGTAAAAAATATGTTCAATAGATACGGGTATGCCCCGTTTATTTCATGATAAAAAAATAAAAATGGGACTTGCGAAAAAATAGCAAATGCCAGCAAACGCAATGCATAGCGAGATGTGCTGTGTGTATAGTGATATCCGTTTGCAATCGTCCATGCAAATAAAGGAAATGCAAGTCGTCCAATCCAACGAAGCCAAAATAAACTCGGAAAAAACAGAAGCCCAACATGATCAATCACCATCGCCAATACTGCAATTATTTTTAGTTGAAGCAATGTCATGATGGATCTGCTAAATCGAATATCTATCAAGCACATACTTCCGCTTTCTGTAATCTGGGACGGTTTCGCGTACCTGTCGCCAAAACCGCTGTGAATGGTTTAATTCTTTCAAATGACACAACTCATGCACAATCACATAATCTGCAAGTTCGAGTGGGAGAAAGAGAAGGCGGTAGTGAAAACTCAAATTCCCTTCTGACGAACAACTCCCCCATCGGCTCGACATTTTTTTTATAGATACACGCTGGTACTCATACCCATAGTGTTCACTATAATGACGAAGTCGTTCATGGACAAACTGTAACGCGCGCGCCTTACACGATTGATAGCTGTCTTGCAACACACCATGGGGGGCTTCCCATCTATGAGATGTAGTTTTCAACTTTTCTATTTGTTCGCGTACCCATGTCTGTTGTGTTGTCACAAATGTATCAATAAACTTCTTTGATACACGTTTTGGAGCACTCACAACAACAGAGGCATCAGGCTTGATCAAAATGCGAACATTCTTTGCACGTGGATGTCGACGAATTGTATATGAGAGAGGAAGAGAGGACATACTTCATATTGTAATACATTTTGCACAATAAAAAAACCACTCTTTCGAGTGGTTTTTAAGGATGTAAGAAATTCTTACTGCGCGAGCACGAGCTGAACGTTTACTGCGTTCATTCCCTTTGGTGATTCCTCAAGGTCAAAAGTGACAGCGTCACCTTCCTTAAGTTGGTCATATTCTACACCAACGAGTGCCTTTGCGTGGAAGAAAAGATCCTTGTCTTGACCTTCAGCTTCGATAAAACCGAATCCGCGGTCTGTAAGACGTTTGATTGTTCCTTGCATAGGATAAATAGATTGATTATGTGCTACGAAAAATATACTTCCTGGAGAAATTCGACCTATTGATCTCCTATGCGGGTTCTACTTTTGTGCGGGACTACTATATCAGATAACTCGTATTTTGTCAATAGACAAAAGAAAAAGTTATACAGAGGTCGGACGACGGTTAAATTGTCCACCGTTCCCACGAGGTCGTGAGAAAGGCGCATCTGTACTTCTTGTCCGCTTCGGAGTACTACCACCTGATGCTGTTCGTCTTCCATATCCACCAGATGAACGAGCATTACCTCCTCCATCTCTGGTTTCACTTCTCCCGCCACGGTAAGTACTACTTCCACCACGTCCACTACCACTCCCTCCGCGGTTACCAAAAGACCTGCCTCCTCCACCACTTCGTGGACCTCGTCCTCGTCCACCACCAAAATCTTTTCGACTATCTTCTTGTGGTGGCTTTACTCGGTGAGCTGGAAGCTCTGGCAAACCCATGATTGGAAGAGTCTTCCGAATGAGCGATTCAATTTTTCGTATATCTGATTTTTGGCTTGGCGTTGCAAATGAGATGGCTTTCCCAGACTGTCCAGCTCGACCCGTACGACCAATACGATGCACATAATCTTCTGTGCTGTCCGGCAAGTCAAAGTTGATCACCAGTGAGACATCTTTGACATCAATCCCACGCGCTGCAATATCTGTCGCCACAAGCACACGGATTTTCCCTTTTTTGAATCCATCAAGTGCTTTTTGACGTTGATTTTGACTCCGATTTGAGTGAATCTCGTCTGCCGTGTGTCCCATGAATCGAATATCTCGCGCTATTTTTTTTGCCCCATGTTTTGTACGAGAAAAGATAAGGACGGTCTGCCCTTTATGTTCTGTAAGGACATAATCGAGCAAACGCATTTTGTCTGATTTTGAAATAATAAAAATTTCTTGCTCTACTCGCGTTGCCGCGGTCCCCTGTGGGGCAACTTCGATACGGAGTGGAAGCTTCATGTATGTTGCCGCAAGACTCGAAATTTCTTTTGGCATGGTTGCTGAAAAGAGCAATGTCTGTCGTTCTTTTGGAACCGTTGCAAGAATTCTCTTTATCTGTGGCATGAATCCCACATCAAGCATACGATCTGCTTCGTCGAGCGCAACCACACTCACATTACCAAGTGATATATGTTTTTGTTCCATGAGGTCGACGAGTCGACCTGGAGTCGCAATCACGATATGTGGTTTCTTTCGAAGTGCCATAACCTGTCGTCCTTGTGGTACACCGCCAATAAGGACGGCCGTCTTTAGCCCAAGTGGCCCAGCAACTTTTACGAGCTCATCATCGATCTGAACAGCGAGCTCTCGCGTCGGAGCGAGAATCAATCCACGACCTTTGACAATGCCAAGGCGCTGGATCATCGGAATACCAAAAGCCAGGGTCTTTCCCGTCCCTGTCTGAGCAATTCCTACCACGTCTTTCCCTTCTAATGCTGCAGGAATTACCTGATGCTGAATCGGGGTCGGGACGGTAAATCCCTTCTTTGTGAGGACAGCAAGAAAGTTCTCACTAATCCCAAGGTCTGAAAAAAGACCGGTGTTTGTGTCTGTCATATATATAGATTAGATGACCCACGGTCTTACTAATCACATATATATGCGAAGAAGATGCGAGTCGCCGGATGTACGTCAAAACGAGGTACGGTGATTCCAGCTTATATGAATACTATACTATACTAGAAACAAATGAATTTGTCAAGTCCCCCGCATCAAGTGTCAAACAGATTTAGAAATGTCCTCCATAGTAACGTTTTCGGAGGAGTTCATACTCCTGGAGGAGTTTTCTTACGAACCTGCCTTTGGTATACTGCATGAGCTTCCTGATACAAGTTTGTCCTTCAAAAACTCTTTTTACTATACAAGGAAATCACAATACTATGGAAAAAGAAATACTGCTCGTAAAAAACAGTACACGCGAAAGCCCGGGTCTTCTTGAAGTAGAACTTAACGATCGTGGTATTGAATACACCCTTGTCGATCTTGAACAAGGGCAAACGTTTCCTCCTGTAAAAAATTATGGAGCAGTTGTTGTTCTTGGCGGGCCAGACAGTGCAAATGATGAAAATGAAAAAATGAAAAACGAGTTAACCCGCATTCGTGAAACAATCGCAACGAACATTCCATATCTCGGTATTTGCCTCGGGCTTCAAACTCTCGTAAACGCTGTCGGCGGAAGCGTCGAAAAAAGCCCAACAAGAGAAGTCGGTTTCATTGATCCTGATGGCAACAATTTTACAGTGGAACTTACTGATGACGGCAAACAAGACCCGCTGTTTAAAGGCCTCAACCACACATTCAACATTTTCCATCTTCATGGTGAAACAGTCAGACTCACAAATGATATGACGCTATTGGCAATTGGTAAATATTGCCAAAATCAAATCGTTAAAGTAGGCACAAATACGTATGGTATTCAATGCCACTTTGAACTTACAACAGAAATGTTTGAAACGTGGATAACCCAAGATCCCGATCTTCTTCAACTCGACACAGGACACCTTCGTGCAAACTTTGCGACAATTCGAGATCAGTACACACGAGTAGGACGACAATTATGTAAAAACTTTTTACAGATAGCAGGGTACTGATTCTTCGTACGATGTGTTGTGTAGTCAAACAGAATGAATGATTTCGATCATGTTGTTCTCACCAAAGGTGGACAGACATGAAACAGTAGGAAGGGTTGCATTGTATTTCTATAATTTTTCGTGTATCATACATGTATTACTTTAAATTACGAAACTTCCAAAATCCGTTATACTTTGTTTCAATCCGTTTAATCTGCTGTAGAATAAAAAACAGCAGATGAAGCAGATTATAACGGATTTGAACAGATTGACATGTGTTTCGTAATTCAAAGGTATTAGTCTTAATCATATATCCCTATGAGAAAATTTCTCGTTTTCGTCTTTGCTGTAGCACTCTACAGTGGCATGACAACAGCAGTGCATGCACAAGATGGCATACTAGTCGTATCTATTGACAGTGAGTTCACTGTCACCGAGAGTGACAATGCATACGTAGATCTCCGTGTCATGCTTGACGAACCATCAAGCGAGTTGGTTGCTGTTTCGTATGGTACTGTCGCAGGAACTGCAGACGCAGGGAGCGACTACTACGACATGCCAACGAACATGCTTATCTTTTACCCGGGAGAAACATTGAAATATGTCCGCGTTACCCTGATTGATGATGCTGAACAAGAAGCGGACGAACATTTTTCTGTAAAGCTCCAAAGTGTGCTCGCAGGATCTCTGGTAATTGACGCAGGCGTACACACGACCGACATTACCATCGTGGACAATGACACAGTCGTGTCTGCTCAGCAAGCGCCAACAAACAAAGAGGCATTGAAGACTGAAATACAAGCACTGGTGGTACTGCGTGATCACCTAAAAGAAGAAATCACCAATCTGCGAGCAGACGGCGCTTCGAAAAAAGAAATCAAAGCCGTAAAGGCAGAGCTCGAGATAGTAAAAGCACAGATACATGCTCTCCGCCAAGAAAAACAAGCATTGAGATAACTCTTGCAGATAAAGAAAAACAAGAAAACCGCGATATCATCTATCGCGGTTTTTGTTATTACAGACTTCATGAACGAAACGCATCATGACGCGTTTGTGGATCAGCTATGGCACGTATATATTGAAGATGAAAAGCAAGTGTTGGTCTTGTTTTAGAAGCAGACATGTACATGTAGCCCATTATCTACAAAGGTATGTCATCCGATTCTGCTATCGGTAGTATTGATGGAACACTCTCAACATCAGTGGTTGGTTCCGCATGTTCTTGTATATCTTCAATTATGGTCACCATATCTGACTTTTCTTCTGTCTGCTCTGGTATCTGTGTTTGCTCCACATCTGTTGTATCTGGAAATGACGTTGATGCCGGCAAAGGAATCTCTTTTATTGTTTCTCCTACTGGTATTGAGACTAATTCTGGTTCAAGTAAAAACTGAAGCATTGACAATGGATGCCATGCATTATATTGCACTCCTACAAAATTACTTGAGTCCATATTGTGCGCAGATACTATTGTGTTTGAATCGCCTGTGATTCCTGCTGAAACATACGAGATCTGTACATCGTCAAGTACTGTCTCTCCACCTCGCACATCAATACCGTTTGTTCTCCAGCTCGCAGGAGTATTTGGTGGGATAGCATCATATCCAATATGACTTTTTATAAACAGTGTCTGACTTCCACGAAGACGGATAAGTGTTCCCGGCCAACGCCCATACATAATATCTGTATGATTAAATACCACATCAGCGCCAGATACATCGAGCATGACTGATTCTTTGTTGACGGTTCTTCCGCCTCCGGTAATCCGTGTATACTCCAACTCACCTGTCGCGCCACTAAAGAATGTGAGGCGTCCCCACTGTCCGCCACCACTTGAGATAAATACAGGAGACGCAATGGTTCCGTGAGTACGCAACGTGCCATAGACATCAAACAGACCACCCTCCTTTAGCCCAATCCGCGAACCGGCTCCCATATCGAGTGTCACACCTTCTGGCACGGTAAAGATATTTCCAATAATGGTACTCCCTGCAGGCATAGTGGTATCTGTTTGAAACGTATACGTTGGCACAACAATATCCGGACCGGCGGTATCCGAAAATTCATTCTCAATAGATGTTGGCCATATATCATCAAGCACAATCGTTCCTTCTGGAGAGGAAAAATGTGAAAATGTTGTCCGTTCTACTCTGGCGGTTCCTGTGGTGTGTGGTTGATTTTTTATGGCAATGTTTCCTGTGTCAAAGACTGAATCGGATATAGACAATGTTCCTCCTGTCATCCACACGGTAGCATTATATGTTGCATATTTTGGATTTGGATGAATATACGAATGCAGGATATATGAATGAGAGAACGATGTATATCCTTCTGTCCGAATCACTTGTGCTTGTGGTACAGCGCCGAACACAAAGCCACCTGATGAAAGAAATGGTTCACCACCATAGACAATATCTGTATATTGCATATCGAGTGTGCCTCCCGGAAATACATGAATATGCGACCAATCGCCAGGACTCGGTTCACCATTCCCAAGTGCATCCATCTGCCATGTTCCATCACTACTCTCACGTGCTGATGTGATTCGCACATGCGATACGTCTGTCCCGAGAAATCGGGTAGTCCCCTTAACAACAAGTGTCGCGAGGGGCGATATGCCGACCAACTCCACTCCAGGCTCGACAACGAGCGTATTGCCTACAGGAATAACTGTTTCATTATTCAGCACATACGGACTATGTTCTGGCGTAAGCGTAAGGGTACCGGTATCGTCTACCATATCTGCATACTGTGTAAACACATCTCGCAAAAGCCAAAGTCTTCCATTTGGTTGTGCAGGACTTCCATAGAGGAGACCACACCCACTCGTACCGCCTCGCGCGCTGATATGTTCCGCTGTGTGCCAGTTTGTCACACTACTACCGGCGCCTGTATCTGCAATACGTTCCATGGATCTGCCCGGCATACCTGTGTGCCAACCATTGTGAAACAACACTTCGTCTATGATAGATCCTTCCGCATCAGTCAGTGTCAAACTCATCCCACTATTATCAAGATCGTTCTCTGTGTATAGCAAGTCAATCGGCATTCCAGCAATCGCATTGAATGCCCTATCTTTTCTTGCGAGAATGAAATAGCTACCAGAAGCAATACTTCCTGACAAATCAATTGAGCTCGTGGCGCTGGATGGAGATGTGAACACCACACGCCACCCTGTTATATCTATGGGTTCTGCTGTTGTATTCTTTAGTTCGATCCATTCGTGTTTTCTACAATCTTTTGAGGCAGTAAACAATTCTCCTGTTCCACCCCATGCAATTTCATTAACCACAACAGACTTTTCCCAATCAAGTGAGAC
>Ga0210057_1003330_pt1 | contig 22242 bp, 25 predicted proteins | sample CryGeyCG2114_010_2_FD_183968 | JGI IMG/M metagenome (GOLD analysis project Ga0210057, IMG submission 183968) | Groundwater microbial communities from aquifer - Crystal Geyser CG10_big_fil_rev_8/21/14_0.10 (SPAdes) (version 2) | ecosystem: Environmental > Aquatic > Deep subsurface > Groundwater ...
AGCTGCTAAAATACAATTAAACTTAGGAAGAAATAGATTTAGAAGTATGATAGAAATTTTGTACGCTTTTCTCAAAGCGAGATTTTGGCTAATGCCAAATGTCTATTGCTCATAACTTTACACTGCCTACCGAGGAAATCTTTATATAATTTAGTCTGTTTGCAGCAAAACATGGCGTCACAAAATACTGCTGCTCATTGGGCAGAAAACTATGCGGATCAAATTATTCGTATGAAAGGTGATAGAAAGACGTACGTTGTTGAATCTGGTATTACTCCAAGCGGTGTTATTCATGCCGGTAATTTTAGAGAAGTTATCACATGCGATTTAATTAGAAGAGCATTAGAACGAAAAGGTAAGAAAGTTACATTTCTCTATATCTGGGATGACTATGATGTTCTGAGAAAAGTTCCCGTAAACCTTCCAGAACAAAAAATGATTGAAGATAATTTACGAAAACCTGTATTCAACGTTCCTGATCCTTTTGGTTGCCACGATAGTTATGCAAATCATTTTGAAAAAGTGTTTGAAGCTGAAAGTGCACGTGTGGGTATTGATGCAACGTTTGTGTATAATCATAAGAATTATTTGAAATGTGTATTTGCAGAAGAGATTAAAATTGCTCTTGAACATACACAAGATATTAAAGACATTCTTAACGTCTACAGAAAAGAACCTCTTACTGATGATTGGTTACCTATTTTTGTATTCTGTGAAACGTGTGGTAAAGATACGATTAAAAACATACAATGGAACGGAGAGTATACTGTTACATACACGTGTGAATGTGGTCATGCTGACACCATTGATTTTAGAAAGAAAGGAATAGTTACATTACGGTGGCGTGTTGACTGGCCAATGCGATGGCATCATAACAATGTTGATTTTGAAAGTGCAGGGAAAGACCATTTTGCTGCTGGTGGAAGTGTTGATACGGGAAGAAGGATTCAGGAGAAAGTGTACGGTACAGAACATCCGTTTGGTTTTGCATACGAGTGGATAGGTGTCAAAGGCCAAGGACAATTCTCATCATCAAAAGGGAACGTCGTTACCGTATCTGAACTACTTGAAATTTATGAACCTGAGATTGTACGATATTTATTTGCGGGAACACGACCAAATAAAGAGTTTGCTATAAGTTTTGATACTGATGTTCTTGCAATGTATGAAGAATTTGATCGGTGTGAACGAATTTATTTTGGGTTAGAAAATGTTAACGACAAAATTCGTGAGAAAAATACGGTGGCGTACGAGTTAAGTCACATTGGTAAAATTTCAAAAACAGTTCCCTACCAATCAAGTTTTCGACATTTAACAATGTTATTGCAAATCCACAACTTTGATATTGATAAAGTCATTGGTTATTTTGAGAGAGAACTAAAGAATGAATATGATAAAGAAAGGGTACGTATTCGTGCAGCATGTGCAAAAAACTGGATATTAAAATATGCTCCTGACGATTTCAAATTTACTGTACAGCAAACATTCACAGGAAAGTTAGAAAAGAAAGAGAAAGAAGTTTTACATGAACTTTCTACAAAATTAGTAGAAAAGGAATGGACAGATGTTGCGTTACATGAAGAAATGTATGTTCTTTGTACAAATCATGGTATTCTTCCAAAAGATTTTTTTAAAGCCGCGTATATGGTTCTTATTGGGAAAGAAAAAGGGCCACGATTAGCAAGTTTTATTCTTGAGATTGGGAGAAAAAATGTTGCTGAATTGTTTACTCGTGTTTAGTTTATTTGTGTCTGTTATAAATTTTTTCTAATAAAAAATGGTGTGAGCGGCAGGGTTCGAACCTGCGTAAGCACTAAGCTAATAGGTCCTAAGCCTATCCCGTTAGGTCCACAGGAATTGTGTTTGACCACTCCGGCACGCCCACACGAATATACTCTTATTTTGTGGTTCTGTTTTTATACTTTTCTATTTAACCACTCTACTTCCATAAAACTTAAATACTATTTTTGTTAAGAATATAGCATGAAATTGTTTTTTGCAGGAATGGTCCTAGTTTTAGTATTGTTAACAGCGTGTAATCCTTCTGTAATCCCTGATGAACCAATAGTAGGTGAGGATTCATGCATCGAGTTTGATGGTGCGGCGAAAGATAATTGTTACGTAGAAAATGTTCAATGTAGTAAAGTAGAAAATGTTGCTGTTCGTGACGCATGTGTTGCAGAACTGGCAAAGCGTAAGGTTGACATTGCGGTGTGTAATCTTATTAAAGGCGACACATCAAAATCATACTGTCAAGAACAAATTGCAGAATTAACAAACAACCACGATATTTGTGGAGATATCAGTGACGAATATTGGGAAAATAATTGTCACTTTACTTTTGCTGTAAAGAATAATAAAGATGTATACTGTTCATTAATAAACAATGATGAACGAAAACGGGAATGTTTCAAAGAAATAGCTCTTGCAACAGAGAATCCGTTACTTTGTGAATTTCTTGAAGATACAGAAAAAGGAACGTGCCTTATTACAATTGCAAAGTCATCGGGAGACATAACTGTGTGTGACCAAATTGAAGATTCGCTTGTTCGAGACACGTGTAAGTTCCGTGTTGCAAAGAAAATGGGCGATGCGGACTTGTGTGAAAATATTAGTACAACATTTATCCGAGAAACATGTCATTCAGAAATAACGGGTAATTAAACTTTCTTTACTTTTTAGTATAAAATTTAAGCAAAAACATAAGAGAAAAAATAGTTTTATTTTTTCTTGTTCCACGCATAACTTCGTGTAGTAGAAGTTGCGCCATATCCACACGAAGAACATCTTTTTTTTGTCTTATGGTATGTATGACCGCCACATCGTCTACAAATAATATGGGTTTTCTTTCCACTCTTTTTTCCCATACTTGATGTTCCTTTTGTCATGTTTACATTACTCCTAAGTTTGATTCCTCAATGCTGTGTTTATGCTGGTGAAATAATTGTTATTGTATCGCCACGTATAAAAACAGTACCTAACTTCCGTCGTACATCTCCGTCTTTATGTTCTTCTGCTTCGTGTAAAACGACGTTAATATGTATGTCAAACGCTCTCAGTTTTCCTACAAATCGAAGTCCATTCTTTAAATCTACCATAACGGTTTTGTTCCGTGCTGCATTTAATGTGTCAAGTGGTCGTGATTGTTCATCCATTTTACTAAAACCCTCCTCGTGAATACGATACAAAGAAAGAGGTTGCTATATAAACCTTTTGCTTAGTTTGAGGAAAACATTATAAAGAAACATATACTTTTGAGTGCTATGGCAAATTTCATAAAACTGCAAACTGCTATCAAAGATTATGACACCTATCGTGAGGATCTTATTAAGAAAAGTAGGGACGTTCTCAAACTTAGCAAACTATTAATTTATGCCGTTCATCGTGACGACATGAAAACTGCAGCAGGTTTGTTAACCAATATTGAAACTGAAAAGAAGAAATTAGACGTCATTGCGAAAAAGAATCTTCGGTTAATGGGTGAAGGAAGTTATAAAGTAGCTGTACAAGAATATGTTGAGGCAGTATTGTATTATCATTTTGTGACAACGGGAAAACTTAAAGATGTAGGTGTTTTACCAGAACATTATGTATTAGGTCTGGCAGATCTTCCTGGAGAATTAACGCGGCGAGCAGTGTTCCTTGCAGGAAAAGGGCATGTTGATAAAGTTGTTCACATAAAAGATCTTGTTGACATGATTTATGGTGAATTGTTAAAGTTTGATTTTAGAGAGAATGATATTAGACGAAAAGTTGATGCTGTGAAGTATGAGTTACGAAAGTTAGAAGATTTGGTTCTTAGTTTACGGATGAAAAATAATTAACAACCGTTATGATTTTTACATTGCATGCCATATTCTCCATAGATTTTTTTATTTTCGGGATTTTTAGCATACATAACATAATCCAATCCGTTTGAATCCATACTTGAAATGATTAGTGCCGTATTGAAACCTTTTGGTGAAAGTTCTGTTATTGCATATTTGCCTTCCCTTTCAACCATAAAATCCATTTTGTCCTTTTGGTGTTATTCCAAGAACTCTTGTAGAAAGACTCTGCGTTCTAACTTCTTGAACAATAGAAAACCATAACTTACCGGAACCTGCCGGAACAACAACAAAAGAGGGATTATCTTGAACAATTTCTTTTGCATGGTCAAAATACGCTTCTGGTATAAAATCAGTATAATCCTCAATCGAGCCAGAAAACTGTGTTCCTTTTCCGCTCCCGTTTATTCCTTCGAATACGATGAATGTTCCTCGTTGTTGTTTCATTATTCTGTTCCTCGTTGTATTTCTGTGATGTCTTGTTCTCCTCTTTTGATGTCGAATTCTCCTGGTGTTTTGTCTACGTGTAGTGGTACTTCTAGTTCTTGTTCTAGATAGTCCGTTATTTCTCCTGCCAGGGTTCTTAGTGTTGGGTGTATGAATCTTGAGTTCCGTAGTTCTACAAGGTAGGTTACTGCTGGTAGGTCTCCTGTGAATTTGTTTGTTGTCAGGTATCCCATTGGAGTGTAGTATTGTGCTTCTTCTGGGCTCACTCCTAATGATGTTATGTTCTCTTTTATTCTTTCTAGATGTTCTGGTAGCTGTTCTTTTATGGTTGGTGCGAGGTTTTCTTCGTACCAGGGGTGGAATCCTAGTTCTGTGGTTAAAAGTGGCATTCGCTGTTGTACTGCTCTGTGCCGTTGTATGTCTCTAAATGATCCGAAGTCTAGAGTGTAGTGTGTTGTTAGTGTTCCTAGTTCTGCTAAGTATTTTGGGAGTTCTGTTTTTTCTGGTCTTGTGGTGAGGAGTTTTTTTGCGTGGTTCCATAATTCGTTTTTGTCTATTGTTGTTGTGATGGTCGTTTCTAGTCCTTGTCTTGGGCAGTGATAGTAATAGTCTTCTGCTATGAGTTCTTGGTATGCTTCTTGTTCCGGGTAGCGTTTTGTTGGGAAGCTGTTTGGGTGTTGTTCTCTTAGTGCTTCTTCTAGTGTTTCTGCTACAGTTCTTACTTCTTGTAGCGGATGGTGTCGTAGGAAGAGTAGTCTGTCTCTTGCTAATCTCATGTTTGTTGTCCATGAGACATTCGTTTGCGCTCCTGCTGGTAGGAGGCTTCTTGTGATATCAAATGCTCTTGCTCGTATTGCTTTGGTGTAGGTCTTTTCGTCTTGTCCTTGTTCTCTTGGGTGTTGTTTCATTAATACTTCGGCAGTTGGTTCTATTGCTGAGAGGTAGAATGTTCTTTCTTCTTCTAGAAGTTTTTTTCCTTCTGTGCTATTTGTTGGGTCGAAGAATGGTTGTTGTGAGAAGTCTATGTATCGTGTTGATGATTCTTGCCCTTTGTAGAGTTGTGAGTCTTGTAGTGCTTTTGCTGTGAGCATGGATACTCCGTCTATGAATGCCACTGTTTCCCCGCAGTCTCCTATGGATTTGTGCCCGTACCCTATGTAGTAGGTGTTCATAAATTTTCCTGATTCAGATGTGCGTAGTTTTTCTAGCACCCCTCTAAATCCTCCGAGGCTTCTTGAGTAGAGTGCTTGCATCATTGCAGTGTCTTCTTCTGTGATGGCTGATTCTTTATTGAGTACGTGTACTTCTCCTCCCCAGGGAAGTTTTCTTTCAGAGTGAAATTGTGGATTGTAGAATTCTTCTTCCATTAAAATTACATAAATTTTTTTTCTTTTTATACTCTTAGCTTTTTTGTTATATATGTTAGAGTTCTGCGAATATTTTGCATGCGTTGCAGAGGTTTGTTCTTGCTGGTTCTTTGCATGTTTCGCAGGTGTAGTGTTTTGTTGTTGTTTCTTTTTTTCTTAGTTCTGGTATTATCGTTTGAAAGTTTTTTACTATAGCTTTTTTTTGTTTGTTTGGTATTTCTTTCATCCATTCTCTTGTGTCTACTCTGTATGTTCCAAAGGCGCATGGGCATTTGTCGTATAGGATGTTGAATGCTTGTTTTTTTGCGTACGCTTTAATTTCTGTTTCAATTGCTTCAGAAAAATTTCCTGAAGAAATCACTATGATTCCTTCTAATTCATTTAAAAGTACATTATCTATAATCTCTCCAACACCAAGCTCTTTATGAGTGCTTCCAGTAATATCAGCAAAATTATAAATTTTGACCACCATAATTTGCTTCACATTAAACCAAAACATCAATAATTGATTCTGATACAGTAATTTCACGATTATCACACAATGCTAAGTAACTTGCTAAAATAGCTTTCTTCACATGCATTCCAGCTAAAAGATCAATCCTGGTGTCAATACCATGTTTTTGTTCCATTTGTGTTCGATCTGAAACAACACTATGTTCTGGTCTGGCATAATGACTTCCAGAAAGAAGTTGTCTTTTTATATTTCTTCTAAGATCTTTTTTTACTTGTTGCGTAGAATCTAACTTTCCGAGTAGTGCTTCCAGAAAACCATTATTTGCTTCATGACTAAGCAGAGCAATCCGTGGTTCAACTAAGTCCTCATCAGCCGTTCCTCCAAAGTAAACCAGATCTTCGTCAAATAATTGGCGATGTGGACCATACTCACCAAATGCCGTAACTTCTCCTACAGAACTTGATACTAACACCACTGGAATTTCACTTCTACGGCAGGCTTCTAGCGGCAACCTAAAGGTCTCTTCAGAATCTTTCATTCTTAATCCAGCTGATCCGGTTGCTTGAATCACTAATGCCCTTGGAGGACAAGCCTGAACAACTCTTTCTAAATAATTGGGATCTGTATTTGCTCTTTGAAATGAAATGTCTGTAAAGTCCATATCATCATTTATCGTTCCTGTATACTTCTGCCAGAACTCTTTGATTCTTTCCGTTAATCTTGCACTGTAACCTAGTTCTTCTTGACAAAGAGCAGATAAAACTTCTGGCCACCATTCGTTTCTTAAATTAGACCCTTTTTCTTTGCCTCTACAAAGATGTTCAACTAAAGCCAAATAATGTGGCACCCTACTAACAACACGATCTTTTGAACTTTCATAATTAACTAATTCAACAACATCACGTGTTAACTGCTCTGGAGTGTCATCAACAGACCGTTGCTTTAAACTTTTCAAACGATTATCACTATACCCATGTAAAGTTATTAAAGGAACACGGCCACGCCCACCAACAATAACCTGATCACTATAATCTAAAGTATCATCTTCTAAATTTTTTCTGTATTCAATAAATCTACTAAAAGATCCGCCACCATTTAGTACAGATTCCCTTAGTTCACCATCACGGCCAATCAATTTCTCTAATTGAACCCGAGCAAAAGAATGGTTTCTTCTTTCAGCAAGATCATCTTCCATGTCTCCACGAGAAAAATATAAAGAACTCAATCTATGAAAATCCTTACCATAATCTCGACTATGCCAATCAAATGATCCGTCGGGAGTATCTATCCTACTTGTAATAACTCTGCCGTTTGGTCGAACTTGAAAAATACCGGAACGCCCTCCATAAGCTGAAAAATATCCTCCTGTAAAGGTGTTAACAGAAGCGTCAGATCCTTCTTTATCAGATGCCTTTATAGAACCACAAAGAACAAGTGGGATGGTCAGAACTTCATTTCCAATTAAGGCTAGGATGTTGGCGTTAACATTCATTGAGTCTGTGCCGCAAAAAGCTAGAATTCCGTCTACACTAGAAACATAACGCATAGCACTTCTACCCAGATCTAATACATGTGCTCTAGGATGATCAGAACCGTCACCATGCATTAATGTCTGAGCCGGCTTAAAGGTTGCATAAGGAACTTGTCTTAATGAATTTAAGATAACTTGTCTCGGTCCAGATGCGGCATATGAGCGACCCCCGCCAGATTGCGACATCTCACTAGCAACAGTGCCTCCAGTCCAAAAGCAGGTTACGCCCATCTTTTTCATATTCTAAGATCAAAGTTTATCATAGTATATAAACTTTGTGCCCCCTCACTACTCACTAATGACAAAACCAAAAGATTTATAAATAGGTATTACCTAAAGAATATTATGAAAATACTTGCTCTAAGTGACATACATGGAGATAAATCACTTGTGAGAGAGATGGCTCAAAAAGCGGCTGAGAATCAGGTAGATCTTGTGCTGTTAGCAGGAGATTTTGTTGCTCCTGACGGTTCTATGGACGGTCTTGTAGGTCCGTTTAAAGAAAAGGGTATTGAAGTGGGCGTTTTACCTGGAAATCATGAAGGTCTTGCAGAGGTAGGTTTTCTTGTCGATAGGTATGGTGTCAAGAATCTTCATGGGTATGTCTTTAAGAAAGGTGATGTTGGCATTTTTGGATGTGGGTATGGTAATATTGGTATTCATCAATTATCAGAAGAAGATGTTTTTAAAACATTACAAAAAGGACACGATGCTCTTAAAGATATTAAAACAAAGATTATGCTTACTCATACACATCCCGAGAATAGTGTTCTCGGCTTAGGCTTATTTCCCGGTTCAGAAGGGATTCGAAAAGCAATAGATATGTTTCAACCAGACTTTCATTTATGCGGACATATGCACGAAACGGAAGGTATTGAAGAGAAGATTGGCAAAACACGCGTTATTAACGTCGGTCGGAAAGGGAAGATTATTGAATTGTGAAGATACCAAAAATATCATTTTCTCCAAAACATTTTAGAATACGCCTCATTTTTTACTTCTAATGGAACTATTAGCGCCTGTTGGAAATTGGACAATGCTAAGGGCGGCAGTCAACGCAGAAGCAAATGCTGTTTATTTTGGTGTTAAAGGATTTAACATGCGTGCATCGTCAACAAATTTCGATTTAGAAGAAATGCGCGACGTAATTGATTATTGCCATCAAAACAATGTCAAAGCATATTGTACAGTTAATATCATCATTCTTGAAAATGAATTAGAAAAACTCCATACTATTCTCCAAACATTAAAAGATTCGAACATTGATGCAGTTATATGTTGGGATTTAGCAGTTATCAAGACATGTAAAGAACTAAAGATTCCGATCCATCTTAGTACACAAGCATCCGTCAGTAATTCTCAGTCTGCATTACAATGGAAAGAATTTGGTGCGGAACGGATAGTTCTCGCAAGGGAGTGTTCATTAGAAGATGTGAAAGATATCAAAGAAAAGACAAACATGGAAATCGAGGTTTTTGTGCATGGTGCACGATGTATCTCATTATCTGGCAGATGTTTCATGTCACAAGAATTGTTCAATAAGTCTGCAAACAGGGGAGAGTGCTTACAACCATGCCGGCGGGAGTATACAGTTACAGATGAAGAAGGAAAACAGATGGTCATAGAGAATAATTTTATTATGAGTGCTAAAGATTTATGTGCATTACCTCTTCTTCCAAAATTGATGCATGTTGATTGTCTTAAAATTGAAGGACGAAACAGAAGTGCAGATTATGTGTTTAAAGTGGTTTCAATATATAGAGAAGCATTAAATGCAATTAAAAAAGATACTTTTACTGATGAACTTATCACGACATTAACCATTCGATTACAAGAAGTATACAATAAAGATTTCTCACAAGGATTCTTTGTTGCGTATCCATACCATAAACGATGTGACGAATATGGAAGTAAAGCAACAACACGGAAAATCCTCCTTGGAAAAGTAAGTAATTTCTATACCAAAATCAGTGTTGCAGAATTTACTGTTGAAAGTGAAGGTTTCAAACTAGGCGATACACTTTCGTTTGAAGGACCAACAACAGGATATCATGAAGAAGTTGTGCGTGAAGTTCATACTGATAACGATAAAAAAGGGACAGCAACAAAATATGAAAAAGGAGAAACGATTTCTGTTCAGTGTAGCTCTAAAGTACGTGAGAATGATAAAGTGTATCTTATTAAGAAAAAGGAATAATTTATTAACACAAAAAATATTTTGTTTGTTATGATAACAGATTGTCCCGAATGCGGAAAGAAGCTCCATGATGGCCAACACAAATTTGCAGACGGTGTGTTTGCTGTTCAATATTGCAAAGGTTGTGGATTTCGAAAGGAAACACCTGTAGAATAAGGGTAACAAACTCAGATAAATCACATCCCGGGCAGTTTCCCACCCATACGTTTCATCATTTTTCCTATATCTTTTTCCCCTTTGAACATTTTTAACATTTTTTTACTTTGCTTGTATTGTTTTAACAGTTCTCTTACTTCGCCAATTTTTATACCCGATCCCGCAGAGATTCTGTCAATACGTTCTGTGTTCATAACGTCGGGGCTTTCTAATTCTTCTTGTGTCATAGAGTCCATCGCAATTTTCCACTTTTCCAATTTGCCTTCTTGAACATCTAACATTTCTTTTGGCAATTTCATTGAACCCATACCAGGAATCATTCCCATGATTTTCTTGAACGAACCCATTTTTTTCATTGCTTTCATCTGTTCGTACAAGTCAATAAGATTAAATTCTCCTTTAAGAAATTTTGCTTGCATATCCTTCGCCTGATCTTCACTAATGACTTCCTGTGCTTTTTCCAAAAGAGTTTCAAGATCTCCCATGCCAATAAGTCTTCCAACGAACCGTTGCGGGTGAAACACTTCTAAATCGTCAATCTTTTCACCAACACCAATAAACTTTATTGGTGAATTTGTGACTGAACATGCTGATAATGCACCACCACCCTTTGCTGTTCCCTCTAACTTTGTGACGATAACACCAGTAACATTGCATGTGTCATGGAATGCCTGCGCTTGTTTCTGCGCGGCTTGTCCTATGTCAGCAGATAATACTAAAATTCTTTCGTCTGCTTTTACGGCCGAATTAATACTGTTTAACTCACTGATTAATTCTTCAGAAAGAGCATCTCTTCCCGCAGTATCAACAAGAACAATATCATATTCGTTAAACTTTTTTTCAAAAGACATGTAAATGTTTACGGGATCCTTTTCATCTTTTATTCCAAAGAAGTCAATACCAACATTTTCACATAACTGTTTTAATTGTTCGTATGCTGCCGGTCGCCACGTGTCTGTCTGGATGGCAGCGACTTTATATCCCCTCTTCTTGTAATATTTTGCAAGTTTTCCACACGTCGTTGTTTTTCCTGAACCGAACAATCCGACAAGCATGATTTGTGTTGGTTTCTTCTCAATCTTAATTTCTGACGATTCTTTTCCTAAGAAATTTGTAAGTTCCTCGTAAACTATTTTTACCAGATGTTCACGTTTTGTTATGCCTAATAGTGTTTTTTCCTTTGCCCGTTCTTTAATTTTTGTACTTAATTTGAATACTAATTGAACATTTGTATCTGACTGAAGAAGTGCACGTTGAATGTCTTTTACCAATTCATTAATAAGTTTTTCATCTATAAAAACAGATCTTGTTATCTTCTGTAACGTGCTCTTTAACGAATCTCCAAGTTTATCAAGGACCATTATACTCCAGAATAAATGTGTTTATTTAAAGGTTATTGTGGCGTTTATTATATTCCTGCACCTTTTCGTATGTCACTTATTTTTCGGGATCCTAAACCAATGAGTGATATCATTTCTCTTCCCGATAAACCATTTTGGCCTAAATAAACTACCGCTTCTTTCTCAGCTTCTGCTGGTTCTAGTCCAAACTCTTTTCCTATCTTTTCTGCTCGCTTCCTGTCATTACTTGACATTTCCATAAACCTATATGCAATTGCACATTTCCTCACTTCTTCTGAACCTATGTGTACTAGTTTTGCAACTTCGTCCATGTTACCTTTTCTGTAAAAATGTCCAACAGCACATACTCTGATAACAGCGAGATTTATGGTAGTCTGTTCAGCGATTGATTCAAGAGTCTGTTTTTGTTGTAAGAAATATTCTGCAACAGCGCCAACTTCTTGTGGAGTAAATGTCGCATATTCAATGTTTGGAAGTGACTCTTCTTCATGAAATTCTTGATGATATTTAATTATGTGATGAACAACATCACAGGGTGAAACGCTTAAATAATCAGCGATTGAAGATACTGGTTGATGGCTCCTAAAGTATAAAACCCCTGCACTATTTATTTCAATTGTTCCTTCGTCTCCGGGTGGACCATTTGAAAATAGTTGTTTTACATTTATAGGATGTTCTCCATTTTGACTATCAAATCGTATAACTGCAGTTCTATACTCACCCTGAGAATCAATCTCTACTGAGCCTGGTGCCCCATTTCTGTCTCCAAGGAAAGTGTCAATTAACTTTTCTAATGCAGCAGGATTCTGAGCTTCAAACAATCTATATGTACCCATACATACTCATCGAGGTGACTTTTCATATAAATAAGTTTCCATCCTAGAGTAACAAACAAGAATGGCTCTGGCAAGATCATATATCTGTATCTTCTTCCGTATCGCCTACATTTTCTGGCCTAAACACATCTAAATATATAAGTTGCCCTTCTTCTTTTTCTGTTGGTTCTGGTTCCTTTGGCATAATACTAACAAGATATTCTACAGTGCAATGAAGAGCAGCAGCAACTCGTTCTGTACTTCCATCGTCCCCTAATCCACAGATTTCTGCAAGGTCCTGTTCTTCAATGTTATGATATACAAAAACCGCTTTAGGAAGTTCTAATTCATACATGTCTGCTACTTCTTCAAGCACACGTTCTAAAGGCCTTCCTCCAATAACACATTCGTTCCGCACTAATGCAATGATATTTTCTCTTTCAATATATTCTCTCTCTTTTAGAGATATGTATTGTTGTGTTGGATCTGAAATTCCTGTTCCTTTGGAAATCCTAACAATAGAAAATGTTGTTCCATTCATGTCCGAACTGTCAAACAGTTCTTCAATTCTCAATCCTTGTCGCAATGCGGCAATAGAAAGTTCTGTTAATCCCTCTTCCAGTTCATCCAGAGTATCCCAAGAAACTTGGATACGTTGACCAACACGTAAAGAATCATATTCATCCATATTTCTTGAGAAAGTGTGATGTATTATAAAAAACTAATTCAACTCCAATAGGCATGTTCCCGTAGTGAAGAAAAATGTGGGCCTGCGGGGAAAGTCGATGCTTCGCATCTCGTTCTGTTTCTGCGAAACATATTCGAACCCCAATCAGCCGGTACCTTCCAAACTTTTTTTGCAAGTTTGTCCGAAGCCGGTCGTACTATCCATTATACTACAGGCCCAACATAGGGAAAAGCTTATATCCTTTTATAAAGTTTATTTCTCTGAATGGTATATCACCATATTTTCTGGTGGAAGTTCTTCCCTCAAAAAGAGTTGAATCAGATTTACATTTCGGTTGCATTACGTAACTTTGCTCTCTCTTTGACATCTCTTTTTGTTCCTCTGTATCTCTATAAAGAACTTGGATTTACGTTACAGCAAACACTTTACTTTTATTTATTCTACTCTATAATCTTTGCCATTACTACCCCTTTGGCTGCGAAGTTCTCTACTCGATACGGAATAAAACATTCAATTCTTCTAAGTGTTCCTCTGTATATCATATACCTTTTGTTACTTTATATGCTCCCAGTGTTTAACACTCCCCTTATTATCATAAGCACATTTATGGGTCTGTCTATTGCATTTTACTGGATGGGAATGCATCTTGTGTTCCAACGTGCAAGTGACCATAAACATCGTGGAAAAGAAATTGGAAAACGTGAGGGAATTTCTATCATTGCTACATTGTTTGGACCTCTTGCAGGCGGTTTTTTCATTAAGTTTTTTGGGTTTAAACCGCTTTTTATTGTAACATCAATTATATTATTTTCCTCTGCAGGATTTCTTTTTCTAAGTAAAGAAAATCATGTTCGATACACATTTTCTGTTCGGTCAATCACAAACAAAAAATATTGGAAAAACTCTTTATTCTTTGTATCGCGAGGAACAAGTGTTATGGCAACAGGTGTCCTTTGGCCATTATTCATTTTCACTATTCTTAATAATTACGTTTCTCTTGGTTTAGTAGGCTCGGTACTTGCTGGCGTTGGCGCAATTCTTATTATCGGAACTGGTTATCTTAGTGATCATATCGATAAACGTAAAATTATCCGTTACATTACTGGATTTGTATCCTTGTCTTGGTTCGTTCGTGCATTTGTTACGACGGTAAGCCATGTTTTTGGTGCAACGGTTTTTGGTGCAATTACAATGGGGATAAACGAATCGCCAATGGCAGCATTAGAATATGATAAAGCACGATATAACATCACCGAATATTTTGTTAATCGCGAACTCTTTATTTGTTTAGGTAGGATTTTAATTTTGACGTTTGTATTAATGACGGGGAGCATTGCAGGTTCGTTTATTTTCCAAGGATTTATGAATCTTGCAGTATTATTATTTTAAAACGAGGAGGTGACTGGTTAATTTGCCAGTCTTATTTTGACATGTCAGAGAATGATTTTTTATGCGGCTTGATGGAATTACAGTACGGTGTTGATGTTAAAGAGACGTTACAATCTCTTTCTTCTTCCGTTCCATGGGCACGAGGCTGGCCAGAAGACAAAAAATCGTTCTGGAACGCAGAAGCATTCATGTGGGGACGGAAAATTAGTAAAGAAAAAAGGTCGTTGATAAAACAAGAACTTTCTTTTCTTTCTGGAAATAACTTAGATATTGGTTGTGGTGCATATTCGTATATTAAATCTGTAGGATTTGACATTTCTCCCAAGATGCTTGATTTTAATGACAATTGCACAGAGAAAGTGTGTGGGGATGTAGAAAAACCATTGCCATTTTCTTCAAATACGTTTGATTCTGTAACTTCAATTTTTGTTTTGAATTATGTCACAAATCATAAACAATTATTGTCTGAGATTTCACGAACTCTGAAAGATAATGGGGAATTTGTAATGGTATTGTCTTCAAAAGATATTAATGGGTGGCAGAAACAGAAAGAAGTAAATAGTTTTGAGAGTAGTGGGTGGACAACATTGTTAGAAAATATCGGATTTAACCTTACCTTCTATGAAAAAGATGGTTTGTGGTTCTGGAAATGTTCTAAAAATAAGACATAAAAATAAAAAACTTATTAAATGCAACCAACATAATAGATTAAAAAAAGGTGAATAATGGCAGAAGGTTCTTTTTATAGGTATCCCCACGGAAGGGAAGATTTACTTAAAGAGTTTGGTTTTAATGAGGAAGAGGAACGAGAAGTCCTTCAGTCAATATATGAAAAGACAGGTTTTCCTACACCTAAAAAGTTTTACCGTCTTTCATGGGAAATGTACGATTTAAGTCTTGAAGAACCATATTTTTGGATGTTGGAACAGTTTCAGCAAACATTTCCTATCATTGAAAAATTAGAAGATGCGTTCGGCGCATCAGAAAATTCTGCATTTTTTGGCGTGACCCAACAGCGTTTAGGCGCACAACAAGATAAAATTTCTCAGTTCTTAGCAACAACAGGAAAGATGATCAAAGAATTATTTCAAATGGTACGAGAATTACGTATACTTGATGAACGATTAGAATATTATGATGAAGCACAGAAACAAGTGAATAAACCGTTACGTGAACGAAAGAAAGGTGGGGAAATAACTCTTAAAGGGATGTTTATTGACCTTGTTCAGGGTGGCGGTAAAAGTGCTGCATCCGTGTATGGTATGGCGCGGGAATTAGAGTTTATTACGTTACCGGACCTTTTTTTTGATGCGCCACCGTTTAAAGATTCTGACGAAATGGAAAGGTACATTGGCGACTTACGAAAAGATTTTAATGAAAATCTTCTCCGTGTTTTATTACGACATTTACGAAATTTTATCGAGTGGAAAAAAAGAACGCATAAAGAACATGAACAAAGGCGGCGGTTCATGCTACAATACCTCCTTCAACATTTTGAAATCATTAAAATGTACATTACCTGGGTAAAACCATACCTTAAACATGTTGAAAAACTTACTCTTAAACAAAAAAGTATGAGTTCTCCAGAAATGGTTGCGGCGTTTGAAAACAGTATGCTTGACATTGAGCTCCTTGCACGAAAACGTGATCCAGAAACGGGGGCAAACGGATGTGTCTTAACAACATTTAATTATCGTACACGGCCAGAACTGAAAGTTGTCCAGGACGGATATCAACGCGGTCCTGTCCATATTGGTCGTTTCGAAATGAATATTCGAGTTTATGCGTGGAGTGATGCTCAGGTTGAATCATATAAGAAAATGAAAGACAGAGAAAACTTTATCCTTATGGGTGAAGTATCGTCATCTGTGCAGAAAGCAATGGAGGCGCTTGGAAGTGAGTTGGATACCTACCTTGAAGAAGCACGAATGAATGTAGATGTAACTAAAAAGAACAAGGAAGCAAAAGAACCTATGAAAAGGACGTTAATGCAACAGTTCCTTGGTGATTTTTATACTTTTAAGAAAAAGGGTGGGAAAGCCGCTACTCAAAGACCAAAACAAAATTATAAAACCAAAGAAGCGTATAAAAGTGCATCTGGTGCAGTTGTTGGTCATGCAATGTTTCATATCTGGAACCATTATAAGAATTTTAAGAAAGCACATAGAATGATTGCGTGGTAAACGTTTTTATAGTCCTTTGTTTTTCTTTATGGTATGGCAGAAGATTCTCTTAAGAACATTCCTCCCGAGGAACGAATAAAAAAACTGAAAGAACTTGAAAAGAAAAAGAAGCAAGAAATAGAGGAAGCACAGAAAGCCATTCGTGAAAGTGAAAAAGAGATTACAGAAAAGCGAAAGTGGAAAGATAAGGTTCCTATTCCGGAACTTGCAAAGAACGATCTTGTAGGATTAAGTGAAGAGGGTAAAGCTGTTCTGAAAGAATGGAAAGGTCTCGAAGAAACTGTCCAGAAAGAAACTACTGGTATTCCTACTTCTTCTCAACGTGATCATTTTGAAGTTCAAGCTGCCGAATATATTCATGCATTAAGTCAAAAGCCAGCAGAAGAATTGCTTCAAAGTGCGGAAAGTCTTAACAGGATGCATGATGAGAAAGGATATTTAACTTTAGAAGAACAGCATGAAGCACGTAATTTATATAATGCGCTTAATGAAAAAGAATCTGCGGGAGAAGCTGGTTTTTATGGTGGATTTACAGAAGAAGTTGCTACAATAACATCAATGACAAAACGTGTTACAGGCCGTTTACTTGATAGGACATATCACACAAATAAAAGCTCTGGAAATGATATGTACAAACAATAAGTTATGTTTTAAACTATTCTATTTATGTATAAAATAAGTAGAAAATAATTCCTATAACAAATAAAATTCCACGTCCAATGACAAGGGTCAACTTACCAGTTCTTTCTTTTTGTGTTAGATTTTTCCACATTGTATGGTTTTCTTTCCATTTATCTTTGTTCACAATACCAATGCTCATAAATATTAATCCCATTATCCACAGTGCTGGGTTATCAAACAATAAACTTAATGGTAACTACATAATTCCCATAATGAAAAATGTATAATAATCTGGTTCGTGTTCTTTCTTACGCTTTATTACGAACATAAAAACGATGCCAAAAATAACTATTAAACTAAGAATTGCTATCATTATCCACGCTGTGGCATCCATGTTGTATGAAATCTTTTAGACATTTATATAAATTCTTTTTGGAGAAATATAATTATTAAATACAATATTATATTACTTTCAATTTATGAATAAACTTATTTTATTACTTGGTGCAATTTGTGGTTTTACGATTTCTTATTTTCTTTCGGGCAAGACGGAAGGTCAACAAGGAATAATAAAATCTTTTATCTTTACGGTTGGTCAATATAATGTTCATATACATCATTGGATAATAGCATTAATTATTCTTATTGCTTTACTTTACTTTGGATTTTATAATGACTTTGTTCATGGTTTATTATTAGGATTAATCATTCAAGGATTAATGTATAGAGATTTTTATAAGTTTATTTCTCATGTGTAAATGGTATGTTATTGAGTATTATTCTTAAAGTATGGACATAAAACTTTATATACACTTAAACTTTTCTTGAACACATGGTTGAGTTCGGTAGCGGCAGGTATATGCCGATGGATAGGGGATACGTTGATGACATGGGTGCAGACCATGGTTTTCCCGGAAGTGCAACAAATTCTGAACAGATAACAAATGACGCAGGTGTAGGAATAGGAGACATAGGAGTAAGTCTAGGGCTTGGTCCCGTTCCAAACATTCCCGCTGTGAGTGCAAAGATTCGTGCAGGATCGAAGACTATGGAACTTGGTTTTATGGGGATGGGGAAAGGGTCTGGTCAGGGACATACTCCTGAGATGTACGGAAAAGTACAACGTCAAGCATTACGTGAAATACAAACTGCGAACAGAGTAGATTTTACAACACATTCAAGCGTTGGTGTTATGGGACTTGCAGGGATGGACCAACAAGGAAATTTTAATAGACAAAGTAAGAAACAAGCCGTTGACGAAATTAGAAGGGCTGTTGACTTTGCAGCAGACGTTTCTCAGGGAGGTCCTGTTGTTGTACATACTGGCGAATTCTTCAGGCCGTTCGTTGATGCAACATGGAATAAAGATCAGAATTTTAAAATGTACGACGACGAAGAGGGGAGAGCATCGTTTCGTGTTATTGACAGAAGAACTGGAAGGGTTATTGAAGAAGCACGAAAGAATCGGAAAGTTGCACGCCCTATATGGAACACTGCAGAAAAAGGAAAAGAGTATATAGATAACGGCGTAACAAAAATTGCCGATTCACAATATGATGAAAATGGGCGACTAATTTATGTAGATTATTATGGTAAAAGAATATCGGATGAAGATCGTGTTCCAAAATTTAATCCCGATACGGGGATATTTGAAGTACGGCAACTTACCTGGGATGATCTTGTGAAAGAATCTGAGCAAATGACAAAGAGGGCACAAGAAGTATGGCGTGCATGGAAAGAAAAAGGTGGCAAAGAAAGTGATAAAGATTTTGAGAAGTCATATTGGGGGCGGTTCAAAAACGCAAAAAGCGTTGGTGAGATTAAAGTTCGACCGGAAGAAGCATATATTATTTCCACGCTTGAAACAAACGCTGCGAACAGTCGTGGTTGGGCGTACTATTACGGTGGAAGTTTCGACGAACACATTGAAAACATGATAAAATTACGAAAAGCGTACGATTTCTATAAAAAAATTGAAGATGAAACTGATGAAGATGAAAAGTGGCGATTGAAACGTCAGGCAGGAAGCAGGTTCGGTGACCTTGTACCAGAAGACGCAAAATTTCCATCGAAAATAATTGAACGTTTGATGCGTGACGAAGATCGACAAATTAATCAGTCAAAAGAAGCGTCAGCATCACAGTGGGCACAGGCAGAAGAGTCAAAGGAAACTATTCGAAACGTTGAAAGTGCAGAAACGTACGCACTCCGAGAGTCGTTCGATTCGTACGCTGAAGCGGGAATTTCTGCAATGAAACAATCTCAACGACTTGAAAAGGAAGGAAAACTGAAAAAACCTGTTCAGGTTGCAATGGAAAACCTTTTTCCAGAAAGTTATGGTGCACATCCTGATGAATTAATTACATTGGTTGAAGGTGGCAGGAGACGTATGGCAGAAATGTTGGTACAACAAGGTCTTTCAGAGGAACAGGCAACAAAACGTGCACAGGACCACATTACTGCAACGTTTGACACGGGCCATTTTAATATGTGGCGAAAATATTGGAACAGTGATCCCAAAAAGAGTATTGAAGAGAATGATAAAAACTTTAACAAGTGGATGTTAGGTAAAGTTGAAGAACTTGCAGAAAAGAATATCGTTGGCCATTTACATCTTGTTGATAATTATGGATATCAGGATGATCACCTTGCACCTGGTGAGGGAAACACACCTATTAAAGACATGGTAAAAATATTTAAGAAGCATGGATATAAAGGGGAGATGATTGTTGAACCTGGTGCTGATTATACGACTGATGTGTCAGGATTTCATTCTGTTATGAAAACGTGGAAAATGTTTGGCAGTTCTGTATACGGTTCTGGTTCTGGTGGTACTCAACGGGGTTCTTGGGGACAAGTACAAAACAGCTATTTTGGTCAGACACAACCTCCATATTTTACGTTTGGTGCGTACGGTCCGTCAGAAGATTGGACGTTGTGGTCTGGTGTGCCGTTAGAATAGGTTGTTTTTACTTTTTAGTAATAAGTGACAAAATATTTTTAAATTAGTATAAATGTTTTCTATTTATGACACAAACATTTTATGAACATATGGCTCAGTTTTTGAGAGATAAAGATGCAAAAGATGTAGTTGAAGTTGGATTAGATGTTCAATTGAGATTGGCAAGGGCATTGTCTTCCCATTGTAGAAAGTTTTATTCAGTTAATTTTTCAGAAGACCATGCACGAATGCAAGGATGGTATGAACTGGCAAGAGACATGGGTGGTGTTACTAATCTTGAATTCTTGAGTGGAAATGTTCTTGAATTACCGAACTTATTACCGAATTTGATTGATCACGCTGACGTTATTATTCTTCAAGGTGTTTTAATTGATGGTACTGGAACGGATACCGACTTGATGTGGAAATATCGAAGAGGAGAATTGGAATGTGATGATGGACTGTGGAGAGAATTAGTTAGTCGATTTAGACAAGCTGAAGAAGATGCATACAAAGGATTTTTACAAGTTGCTAAACCAGGACATATTGTTAGATTTGGAAAACCAGAAGAAGATAAAAAGTTTAAAAACATGTTAGTTGATAAGTTGAGAGTAGATCCAACGCGCATCCAAACTAAAGTATTATTGTATGGTGATACTGGTAATGTTGGGAAAGCGTTTTTTATAGACAATTCTTAGAACAATCTCTAATAATGAATTAAAAAACCGGGCCGAAACAAGATGTCTGAGCCCGGAAAGAAGGTTGGTTGGTTTCTAAAAATGGAATTATGAAATTTTTGGTTTATATATGATGTTACGTTTGTATAAAAGATATACAAGCTCTTCAGTTGTTAAGTTTGAAACGAACTGCTCTAAATCTTTGTACATCTGACATCACCTATAGTAAAGAATAGTATCTTTTTATAAATCGGTTATGAAGAAGCACTCTAGAAGAAAATTCAGAAGATACTACCATAAAGCTTTTAAACCACGCCCCCAATTTGTTACTGTAAAGTAAATTACGGTGGTTATTTCATGTTCAGGTTGTTTTTTACCCCAGAATGGTTTAATGGTTGGGATATTGTGTTCAACGTAGTTAGTTTGCTTATTGCATTTCTGATTGCTGGATATAGCTGGCGGATTTATCGTATTAACAAAGACACAAAATATGCGTATTTTTCACTTGCATTCATCCTTGTTTTTGTTGGCTTAATATTTAAATCTTTCACAAGTGGTGTCCTGTACTTTTTTCCTGTACGAGAAGTCGTTGCTGATGTGTTACGACCAGTTGCAGGTCAAAGTCTTCAACTGTCAGAGTTGTTCTACCGGGGAGCATTCTTCATTCAAATGATGGCAATGTTAAGCGCCTGGCTTTTAATATTCTTCATATCACAAAAATCACGAGCGCGGCTTAAACGGTTTTATGAAGTAAGTCAAATCGGATTGTTTATCTATTTGGTATTGTTAATTTCTATCGTGAGTAACTTTCAATATTCAGTGTTTTATCTTACAAGCACGGTACTATTAGGGTTAATTGTCCTTAATTATTATAAAAATTATTTGAATTCGCAGAATAAAAACACAAAACGGATCATGTACGCGTTTATGCTCATACTTACGGGAAACGTCTTTTTTGTGTTTGTATCATTTTTCCAGAGTTTTTATGTAGTAGGAGAACTATTTATCTTGATAGGATTTTTACTTCTCCTCTACACGTACAATAGTGTTAAACGGAGATAAAAAAATATATGGCAGCACGACGATCAAGATTAGAACTGATTTACGATATTCTCTTTTCTGTACAGAATAAAGGGGGAAAGATCAAACCTACTCATCTAATGTATAAGTCGAACTTATCCCATAAATTGCTCAATCAGTACCTTGAAGAACTGCTGCAAAAAGAACTTGTCGTTGTTGAGGAAGAATTTTCTAAAAAGAAGCAGAAAAGTACACGAACAGTAGTTATTACTGAGAAAGGTCTAGGTTTCCTTGCCGAATTTAGACGAATGCGTGAGTTTACGGATGCGTTTGGATTGTAATATACTTTATTCTAACTTTATTCTAAAATTAGTCAACGACATAAATATCCTATAAAATTTTGCATAAAAATATGTTCTTTCCAAAATCCCTCCAAAGCCTCTTTCATTAAGTCAATAGTTGGAAAATACTGTGACTTTGTCACAGCATTTCGAGTGACTTTCCAACAAGTCTCAATAGGATTTAATTCGGGAGAATATGGAGGAATAAACTCCACAGCAATTTGATC